>Ga0247843_1000509_pt1 | contig 91879 bp, 71 predicted proteins | sample LaCruzMarch2017__FD_192420 | JGI IMG/M metagenome (GOLD analysis project Ga0247843, IMG submission 192420) | Freshwater microbial communities from meromictic Lake La Cruz, Castile-La Mancha, Spain - LaCruzMarch2017_8m | ecosystem: Environmental > Aquatic > Freshwater > Lake | place: Spain... | reverse complement strand
AATTCTCCTATTAACTGTAATTTAAAGGATAAACTGTAATCTCGCTGACTACGTTTCTTTTTGTGTTCTGTTTGCTTTTCCATTTTTTAAGTTGTTTAGGTGACAACCTATTTCAGGACGAGAGAATCCAAACAAAAAAGGTCCAAGCAATGCTTGAACCTTTTTCTTTCATTTGTACCCCAGACGGGACTTGAACCCGTACGTCCGCGAAGACACAGGATTTTAAGTCCTGCGTGTCTACCAATTCCACCACCGGGGCATTTACTTTGGTATTTTGTTTAAAAATAAGCTTTAAAGCTAGTTTTCGAGCGAAAGACGGGTCTCGAACCCGCGACCTTAACCTTGGCAAGGTTACGCTCTACCAACTGAGCTACTTTCGCTTGTAATTTGATTTAAAAGAACAACCAATTTTATTAATCGGGAGTGCAAAGATATATGTTTTTTTGCTTTGACAAAATTTTTTTTCAAAAAAATTAAGCTCCTAGCATTCGCTTGATATCATTGAGTTTCATGAGGGCCTCCACAGGCGTCAGGGTGTTTATATCCACTTTTATGAGCTCATCTTTCACAGATTCCAAAACTGGGTCGTTTAACTGGAAAAAACTCAACTGATAGTCGCTTTTGCTCTTGGTTTTAGCTGTCATGGTATCAATTCCATCGTTAGAACTTGTCATTTCCACTTCCGATAGCTCTAATTCATGGTCTTTTTCTAATTTCTTTAAAATATCGTTGGCTCTATCCACTACTTGTTTTGGCATACCAGCCATACGTGCTACATGAATACCAAAACTATGCTCGCTGCCGCCTTCTTGTAGTTTACGCAAGAAGATAATTTTATTATTTAACTCTTTTACCGACACATTAAAGTTTTTAATGCGAGGAAAATAAGTGGTCATTTCGTTTAACTCGTGGTAGTGAGTCGCAAATAAGGTTTTAGCTCTGTTTTTTGGTTGCGAATGAATGTATTCGGCAATAGCCCATGCAATAGAAATACCATCGTAAGTAGAAGTTCCTCGCCCAATTTCATCTAATAAAATTAAACTACGTTCGCTTAAGTTATTTAAAATACTGGCAGTTTCATTCATCTCCACCATAAAGGTTGATTCGCCTGAAGAGATATTGTCACTAGCACCCACACGCGTAAATATTTTATCAACGATTCCAATTTCAGCGCTTTTAGCTGGCACATAGCAGCCAATTTGTGCCATTAAGGTAATTAAGGCAACCTGACGCAATAAAGCAGATTTACCACTCATATTTGGTCCAGTAATCATCATCACTTGTTGAGTGTCATTATCTAAGAAAACAGAGTTACTGACGTAATCGGTTCCAATCGGTAATTGTTTTTCAATAACTGGGTGGCGTCCATCCACAATATTAATAGCAAATTCATTAGTAAGAGTAGGACGCACGTATTGATTGTCTCTAGCTAATTTTGCAAATGACAATAAACAATCTAAACGAGAAATTAAGGATGCGTTTAATTGAATAGGAATAATGTAATCAATTAAATCTCGTACTAAAGCTTCGTATAAGGTTTGTTCTAATACAGCAATTTTATCTTCGGCACCTAATATTTTTTCTTCGTAAATTTTTAACTCAGGTGTAATATAACGCTCAGCTGTTGTTAAGGTTTGTTTACGAATCCAATCGGTTGGTACTTTATCTTTGTGCACATTGGTTACTTCTAAATAATAACCAAATACATTATTGTAAGATACTTTTAGAGATGAAATTCCTGTACGTTCAACTTCGCGTTGTTGTATTTGTAATAAATAATCTTTCCCACTAAAAGCAATAGCACGCAATTCATCTAATTCTGCATTTACGCCTTTACTAATCACGTTTCCTTTATTTAATAATACAGGAGCTTCTTCGTTTAATTCATTTTGTAAACGGTCGCGCATTAATAAACATGGATTTAATTGTTCTGCTATTTTTTGAAGCGAATGATTTTCGCAAGCACTCGTTACACCTTTAATCGATTCAATTAAATTTAAAGCACGCTTTAGTTGAACTAATTCGCGTGGATTAATTTTACCTGCAGCAACTTTAGAAATCAAACGTTCTAAATCTCCAATTTCTTTAAACTGTGCAATTAAATCATTTTGTAATGATGTATGAGTTCCGAAGTAATTAACGACCTCTAATCGCTCGTTAATTAAATCCAATTGTTTTAATGGTAACGCTAACCAACGTTTCAATAAACGCGAACCCATCGGTGTTACCGTGGTATCAATAATATCAATTAAGCATTTACCATTATCGTGGCTGCTACCAAACAATTCTAAATTACGAACCGTAAATCTATCTAGCCAAACATACTGGTCTTCTTCCACACGACTAACTGCCGTAATATGTTGTAATTTATCGTGTTTCGTTTCGCCTAAGTAATGCAAAATAGCACCACAGCTCATAATGGCTAAATTCAAATGCTCAATACCAAAACCTTTTAAGGAACTCGTTCCAAATTGTTTGGTTAAAGCTTCGTAACCAAAGTCTTGAGTAAAAGCCCAATCATCTAATCCAAAAATATAAAACCGATCGCCAATTAAATTTAATAAAGTCTGACGTTTATTTTTTTCAAATAAAATTTCGTTAGGCTTAAAACCTTGAATTAGTTTTTCGATATAAGTTAAAGATCCTTCGGCGACTAAAAATTCGCCCGTTGACACATCTAAAAAACTAACACCCGCTTTGTCTTTATCGAGATGAATACTCGCTAAAAAATTATTGGTTCTATGTTCTAAAACTTTATCATTAAATGTCACGCCGGGAGTTACTAACTCTGTTACGCCACGTTTTACAATAGTTTTTGTAAGTTTTGGGTCTTCTAGTTGATCGCAAATAGCTACACGATAACCTGCGCGTACCAATTTTGGTAAATACGTGTCTACACTATGGTGTGGAAAGCCTGCTAACTCAATATGTGAAGCCGAACCGTTGGCTCGTTTGGTTAAGGTAATGCCTAAAATTTGAGATGCTTTAATGGCATCTTCACCAAAGGTTTCATAAAAATCGCCCACGCGAAATAATAAGATAGCATCAGGATATTTCGCCTTAATGTCGTTATATTGTTTCATTAAAGGCGTTTCTTTTACTTCCGTTGTCTTTGCCATAGAGGGTTAAAGATACAATATCCTTGTGCTAGCAGGTCATTTAATTTTTAACAGAATTTCGTGAATTGTTAATATATATTGAACATTTGGGCGTGTCCCTGCAGGTCGGGCTTTTCGTTTCAATCTTTTTTTCGTACCTCAAAAAAGGATTTTCACTGCAATCCCTCACGCTTTTGATAAAAATCTGCATCTTTATCATCCCAATGCAAAAACAAAAACTCATACAAGCTTGTAGTGATTATTTAAAGGATAAAATAAATTCTTTGAATACGATCATCAACGAAGTAAAAGAATCATCTAATTCGGAAAGTAAAAGCTCGGCTGGCGATAAACACGAAACATCCAAAGCGATGATGCAGATGGAAATTGAAAAGCTAGGGACACAACTCAAAGAATCAGAATTACAACTAGCGGAATTCGAAAAAATAAATTTTAATAAAAAATTTCAAACGATAGAGCAGGGTAGTTTAGTAGAAACTAACAAAGGTTATTTTTTAATAGCGGGTTCTATTGGGAAAATTACGGTTGATGATAAAATGGTTTTTGTGATTTCTAATAAATCGCCATTAGCAGTAGTTTTTGCTGATAAACAACAAAAGGATTCTTTGAGTTTTAATGGGATGGAATATACTATTATGGCAATTTATTAATTACTTGCTCAAAACAACTCTCTTAATCACATTGTGTTTGTCTGAAAGTATCTTCACAAAATAAACGCCATTGTTTAATTTAGATAAATCCATGTTTTTGTAATTGCTAGTAATGGTTTCTTCTAACACCGTTTGGCCAATAGAATTAATCACTTGAATTTGACTTTCTTCTTTTACAGATGAAGAGTTAACTATGTATAAAGCTCCTGTACTTGGATTTGGATATACATTCCATTCGTCGTTAGTATTAAAAGAAGATTTAATTCCTGTGATTGTTTCAATGGTATTGATAGCTGTATTGGTTACAACAGGCTCATTGAAATCAAAATAAATGTAAGCTGTGTTTTTAATTTGAGTTCCTGGTGTATTATTGTTAGTGCGCTTAATGCGGTATTGAATGTAACCATGACTAGCAGGCTCGTTACTATTACTATCTGGTAACATAATATTATTAAATTTCCAACGCAATACATTTCCTGGTAACACATCAATCATGTAATTGTGACTTGCACTTAACATTTCAAAGGTATTGATATCAACGTTAGGAGATAATGTATCTTTTATAAAAATATTTACCGCAGGACCGTTACCTGTATTTTGAAAACGAATCAAGTAAGTTAAATCTGTTTCAGTAGTAGAAATGTCTCCATTTGTTCCAATACCAAGTGGACTTACTGTTTTATCGTTTGGATCAAAAGAACCTGTTACATAACGAGAATAACAATAAGTGTTATTAGCATAATTCAAATCTGTAGCTGTTGGTTGCGCCCACATGCAGGTTGTGAAAATGCTTCCTAATGGGGTTGTTAATGGAGTAGTGAAATCGATATAGAAATTATAATTCCATCCAGTGTAATTTATGTTTGTGAAATTCCAAATAACGGTATCGCCTGACAAAGTATAAGCAGCAGGAAAGGCATTTGTAATATTTGGGATAAATGCCGAAGGTAAAGTGACTTTAAATACACCATTTGCATTAAACGTATTATAGTTGTGTAGTCCATAATTTGCTCGGCACACAAACCCTGGTACAATACCATTAGAATATGCTGACACATATAAGTCTGGTTGAGCTATCGGACTAAATTCTCTAACAAAGTTCTTATTAGAGACATTAGGCGTTGTAGAATTAATTGTTGCAGAGAGTGATGCACTGCAGGTAGCAATGTAAATAGTGTTTGTGATATTTGATGTAATTGAATATGTTCCAAATGGTAAATTATTAATTATGTAATCTCCATTTGCATTTGTATATGCTAATTTATTACCTGGATTAATAATTACGAGCGCATTAATGAAGCTGTTATCTCCTGTATTTTTAATACAATCACTATTATTATCAATAAATACATTTCCTGAAATAGTTCCGCAATTTGTGCCTATTGCATTTACTGTATCTCTTAAAACTAAACAATTTGAACTGCCGTCTAAAATAGTTACCCAGTAATTATTTGAAGAAATATTATTTAAGTCTTGTGCAGTAGCGCCATTATTCCATAGATAGGTAAATGGGCCGGGATTTGAACCGGTGATAGTTAAATCAATTGCACCATCACTAGTTTGTAAACAAGTTTCATCGTAAGAAGTCGTAATAGCAGTTACATTGGTTATTGTATTACTTCCAAGAGAATTTATTGTTAACATATTCATAAATGAACATCCATTGATGTCAGTTGCAGTAACAGTATAAATACCTGCACATAAGTTTGTTGGATTAAAAGTATTGATATTTACAGGGCCATTAGAACTAATAGTATAGGGAGCATTACCTCCAAATGTATTGATAGTTGCACTACCGTTACATGTAGTTCCGCATGTTCCTATTATTTGAGTGATATTAGTTGAAAATGTTTGAATTGATCCTATGCTTACGGATGCTGCAGCAGTACATCCATTTACATCAGTAATGAAGCACGTCCAATTACCTGGGCAAATGTTACTAATTACAGAGCCAGTTTGTGAAGGAGTAGTGTTCCAATTGTATGTATATGGGGGATTTCCACCAACACTCATTACGGTAGCAGTACCAGTACATTGACCAAAACACGTTGGGTTCGTACTATTGATAAATGCATTTATTTGGGTTGAGGCTTGAGTAATATTAACAGATGCTGTACCTACACATCCAGATGCATCGGTTACTGTTGCATTATATAGTCCTGCGCATAAATTTGTTGCTGTTGGAGTAACTTGCCCTTGTGACCATGAATAAGTATAGGGTGTTGCCCCTCCTGAAGCAGACACGGCAGCAGCACCTGTGCATGATCCAAAACATACTACATTCGTTTGGCTTGTAACCGAAAGGGTAGGCCCCCCTATATTATTTACTAAATCGTTGGATATTAATTTACATCCATTCACATCTACTAAAGTATAGCTATATACTCCGGCCGGAACATTGGCATTGCAAAAACTATTTGAGCCGCTGCTCCAAACGATAAAGTACCCCGCAGTTCCTCCCATGACAGTTGCACAAATGGCTCCATTCGATTGCCCACAGTTTGCATTTGTTACGGATGTTGTAGCTGTTAAAACAATTGGCTCTGTAAGTGTAAAGGTTACTGAAGCTGTGCATGTTGCATTTGATGTAATGATAACTGTTTGACTACCTGCACATAAGTTATTAAGCGTGTTTCCCGATTGTAAACCCGGTAACCAGAAAAATGTGGTAGTGCCTGTACCTCCTGAAAGAGCAAGACTCCCTGTTCCATTACAGAGGCCATTACACGTTGGGTTTGTTGTTGTAAGCGTTGGCGATAAAACTGCAGGTTGCACTATACTAACGATTCCTGGTGTAATACAATTGTTAGCGTCAGTAACAGAATAAGTATAAACACCGGCAGCAAGATTTGAGCATATATTTGTCGCCAAGCCTGCACTTGTTGTGAAAGTATAAGCGGGAGAGCCTCCTGTAGCCGTAATAGTAAATGCTCCATCTGCTGCACCAAAACAGGATACGCTTTGCGTGCTAATACTGGTAACAAGTTGAGTAGGCTCAGTTACTTGGACAGTGTTTGATCCAATACAGCCGTTTATGTCTCTTACTCCTACTAAAAGTATTCCTGCAGGTACATTTAAAAAAGTGGATGAACCTTGATAAGCACTACCATTTAAATTATATGTGAATGCAGGATTTCCACCAATGACAGATGTAATATTTATAGTTCCTGTCGATGTACCATTACATAGTGCAGGTGTAGATGTTACATTTAGAAGTATTTGTGATGGCTCTGTAATTGTAAAAGTAATTGAATTAGTTGCAGCCATCGCATCAGATACAATAACAGAATAAGTTCCTGCTAATAAGCCCGAGAAGATACCTGTGCCATTAGATTGAGGCGGTGCTGTTATCGAATATGTATAGGGCGCGTTGCCACCAGTAGGAATAATAGTTGCACTTCCAGTAGCTCCTCCAAAGCAAGTAGCGTTAGTTACTGTTGACGTTAATGTTATTTGTGAAAAGGCTAATGAACAAGCGAATATTAAGATAACAACTGATAATAATTTTTTCATAAAATAGTTTTGATGCAACTAAAGTATGATAATTAATTTGGCTAATAATAGCTATTTAGTAAAGAGGGGTTTTGAATGAGTGATTGAACCCAAACTTTACTGCAAAACCGCGTGAGGGATGCAAGCGAAAATCCTTTGCCTGCGTCTTGCAAAGATTGTAGCGACAGCCCGACGGCGCCTGTTCTTTGCGCCGGCACGCCCAAAATATCCAACTTAAAAGACTATTGATCTTTTTTTCTTCTGCCTTCCATTTGCTCAGGAGTAGAACCTTCTTTCTTCGCAAAATATTTCTTGAAATTATAAGTAAAGGTCAACATATAATAACGATTCAAAACATTGGTTTGTGAATCTTGAATATAGCTATCAGTGTTAGTACGCGAAACGCTATTGTTTTGATTTAAAATATCATAAACCGTTATGCGTAATTCAGCTTGTTTATTTTTTAAGAATTTGTAGCCTATCGCTGCATTCCATAAGGAGATGGATTGATTGAAGGCGCTTGTTAATCCTGAGTAATAGGTATTACTATATTCGCTTTGTAAAATCAAACCCTTCCAAGGGTTTGCAGTAATTTTTAATTTTGATACTTGTGAAAAATAATTGGTGTTAGAAGATCTTTGTAAGGTGTTTTGGATATTACTGTAGCTAGAGTTGGACGATAAGGTGAAATCAAACTTCTCGCTAATGTTACTGCTAAATACCAAGCCTAAACCACCCGTTGCTGTTTTGGCATAATTGATATTCGTATTAATCATACCAGGTACATTGTTGTAATTTCCGGATACGTTTACACTTAAATTGGTCTTAATTTTTTTAATAGGAAAAGTGTAATTAATAAAGGAGCGTAAAGAAAAATAGCCATCCAAATTTACAGGTCGGATAATTTGAGAACCTCTTTGTAAAAAAATGTCGTTATAAACTATTGTATCTTGATTGGCAATTAAAGTGCTATTACCAATGTAATTGTTAGAATAGTTACCGCCAATTAGTGCAAAAAAAGAAGTTGCTTTGTCGGTATTCACTCCGGAGTATCGTAAAAAAATATTTTGTTGAAAATCTTGTTTCAAATCGGGATTACCAGTACTTAATTGTAAAGAGTTACTGTTGTTAATTACATCTTGTAATTGATCGATACTCGGCGCGTTATTACTAGTGCGGTAATTAAAGCGTAAATTCTTCTTCTGAGAAAATTTATATTGTAATTGCGCGGATGGTAAAATAGACTCAAATGTTTTACTGAGTTTATAGCTGGTAGGTATTTCTTGTTCTTTAGATAATTGTGCCCATTGATAAGCTGCATTTAGCGAGAAGTTAAATTTTTCTTTTTGATAGCGATAGCCTAAACTTCCTGATTGAGATTGGTATTGGTTTTTAAAAACGTTCGTCAGAGTGCTATCTAAATCACGATAACTGTATTCAATATAATTTTTATCAAAAGTTCTTTTCGAAGAGTAATTATCTGTGTAAACAACTGTGTAATTAACTAATAAGAAATTGTTTTTATTTAATGGTTCGGTATAAGATACATTACCATTAATACTGTTTCCTGTTTTTAGTATTTTTGATTTTTGATCAATCGTATCTCCGTAAAACAAGGTATCTCTGTAATAAGTATTTAAGGTATATAATAAATTTTCGCCTGAGTTTTTGGTAATGGTTGGTGTGGCGTTAATGCTAAATGTTCTTCCTCTTTTTGCAAAAGCATGTCGGTATAAAATAGGAAAAGAAATGTTATAACCGCTTAAATTGTTTGAGCTACTGTTTTCGGTATTACTTAGTGTTAAAACTTCTTTAGTATTTAATCCTAATAATTCCTTAGCGCCTTTATTTGATTGAAATGATAATTTAGGTTGAAGAACAATAGAATTCATAGAATCTATTTTTGTTTCTATTTTAAAATTTACTCTGTTGTTAAAATTATCACTGTTAGTATTATTGTTCTCATTATAAACTAAACCATTGTTTGAACCTAAAATATATTGTTGGAGTAGGGAAGACTTTGAATCGTTTTGTGTCCAGTTAAAAAAATAACTAGCCGTTACTTCCGTTTTCTTTCCCCATTTATCGGCATAATTTAATCCAAATAAAGAGGTGGTATTAATTCCATTTTGTGTATTTGATTGAAAATTTTCACTGGGGTTGTTTCCTCCGCCCATTCCGCCCATTCCGCCTTGTCCGCCACCTCTTCGTCCGCCGCCGCCGCCAGAGCTACTACTCGAAACTCCCACTAAATCTTCAGAAGAAAAATTCTGTTCGTTAATGTTGTTTGATTGTGCTAAAACGGTGATGCGTCTATCACCTTTAAAAATGTTTACGGTACCACCACCTTTAAATTTATCTTCGTAACCATAACCGCCATAAACTTTTCCAAATACACCATTTTTGAATTGAGCTTTGGTAACAATGTTAATGGTTTTACTGGCGTTGCCGTCATCAAATCCTGTAAATTGTGATTGATCACTTTTTTTATCAAACACTTGTACTTTATCAATGACTTCGGCAGGTAAATTTTTCAAAACAGCATTAGCATCGTCTCCAAAAAAGCGTTTGCCGTCAACTAGCACTTGTTTTACTTCTTCGCCTTGGGCTTGCACCTTTCCATCTACTACAGTTACTCCCGGCATTTTACTCACCAAATCTTCAGCAGTTGCATCTTTATTTACTTTATAGGCATTGGCTTTAAAACTTGTTGTGTCGCCATTTTGTGTTGCTAAGGCTTGTTGGGCTTCTACGGTAACTTCTTTTAAGTTAGTTAAGTTTTGTTTTAAAGTAATGGTTGGAATAATTAAATCTTGATTCTTGATTTGAATGGATTTAAAAAGGGGTTTATATCCAAGCGAAAGAATTTTAAGAATGTAATTATCAGAACTAATGTTTTCTAAATTAAATTGTCCTTCTACATCTGTTGCTGTTCCTTTTATAAAAGAAGAATCCGTTTTTAAAAGAAAAACAGAAGAACCAATGGCAGGTTGTTTATCTTCATCTATTAATTTACCATTTATAGTAAAAGTTTGCGCTCTTAAAAATTGGAAGGAGCAAAAGCATAAAAAAATATATAGATATTTTGAAAACATGTAAGTTTTAAATATACGATTTAGGGCTTGAGTAGAATGTTTAATTTAGTTAAAAACGGTAAGCCTTGATTTATTGAGGTAAAAAAAATGCTCACAAAAAGTGAGCATTTAAGATTTATATATTGAGCAACAACTAGTCTAATGCAGCTTTAATAAAACTCACAAATAAAGGATGAGGATTTTCTACAGTACTTTTATATTCTGGATGAAATTGTACACCAATATAAAATGGATGCGTCGGAATCTCTACAATCTCAGCTAATTCGGCCGTTGGATTTAATCCAGATAATACCATTCCTGCATCTTTATATAATTTCGTATACTCGTTATTAAATTCATAACGGTGACGGTGACGCTCATTAATATCTGTTTTACCATATATTTTATGAGCCAATGTTCCTTCAATAATGCGACAAGGATAAGAACCTAAACGCATGGTTCCGCCCATGTGCGAAATATTTTTTTGCGCTTCTAATAAATCAATCACTGGCGCACTAGTGGCAGGATTCATTTCGCGGCTGTGAGCATCTTTTAATCCTAATACGTTTCTTGCAAATTCAATTACGGCACATTGCATTCCTAAACAAATACCAAAAAATGGCACATTGTTTTCACGTGCATATTTAATGGCAGATATCTTTCCTTCAATACCACGATTACCAAATCCAGGAGCAACTAAAATTCCTTTTAAGTCTTTAAATTTTTCCGCAACGTTTTCTTCGGTTAAGCTCTCACTATGTATCCATTCTACATTTACTTTACAATCGTTCACCGCACCTGCATGAATAATGGCTTCTGCAATGGATTTGTAAGAATCTTTTAACTCTACATATTTACCAACTAATCCAATAGTGGTTTCTTTCGTAGGATTATGAAATTTATTTAAAAATAATTTCCATTTATCTAATTTAATTTCTGACGTCTCTCCAATGTTTAATTTCTTTAAAACAATTTCATCTAATTTTTCTTTTTCCATTAATAATGGAACTTCATAAATAGTAGATGCATCTAACGCTTCAATAACCGCATCAGGTGAAACGTTGCAGAATAAAGCAATTTTTCTTCTAATATCATTACTAATAGCATGTTCTGAACGACAAACTAAAATATCTGGTTGAACGCCATACTCTAATAACAATTTAACCGAGTGTTGAGTTGGTTTTGTTTTTAATTCACCAGACGTCGCTAAATAAGGTAATAAGGTTAAGTGAATCACCGTACAATCATCACCTAATTCCCATTTTAACTGACGAACCGCTTCAATGTATGGAAGCGATTCAATATCGCCAACAGTTCCACCAATTTCGGTAATCACAAATTGAAACTGACCAGTTTTTCCTAAAATTTTAATTCTGTTTTTAATTTCGTCGGTGATGTGAGGAATAACTTGTACCGTTTTTCCTAAAAATTCACCTTTACGTTCTTTATCAATAACGGATTGATAAATACGACCAGTAGTTACATTGTTAGCTTGGGAAGTCGCTACGTTTAAAAAACGCTCATAGTGACCTAAATCCAAATCGGTTTCAGCACCATCATCCGTTACATAACATTCGCCATGTTCGTATGGATTTAAGGTTCCTGGATCGATATTAATATAGGGATCTAATTTTTGAATGGTAACAGTAAATCCACGAGCCTGTAATAATTTGGCTAGAGATGCTGCGATAATTCCTTTTCCGAGAGAAGATGTTACGCCACCGGTAACAAAGATATATTTAGTGTTGATTGACATACAGTTTTCTATAAACTGTACGTAAAGGTATGTTATTTTTTTGGAATAGAATTGGAGTTTTTTTCACTATTTTTAAAACAAGCACTTTTTAATTGGCAAAAACAGATAGATTGCTTTAAAATTCCGATAACATTGGCACTTAGCTAGTCAGAAATTACTTTAATTTATCCAATTCGTCATCTGTAAAATGCTATTTTGATTTCTCTTTCGAAAACTTATCGGCATTATAATCGTTTGACTTATTTTTTGGAATCGATAAACTAGTCCATTCTGATTTTTTTAGGATTTTGGCATAAAATACCATTTGTCCAACATGATAGGGATAATGCGCCAATTGTCGGTTAATGGCTTCTAAAACTGTATGGCCTTCGTTACGGATATAAATAATTTTTGATAAGTCTTCAGGTTTTAAACTATTGAGTGTATTAAATAAACATGACCAACCTTCATTCCATAAACTTAAAATTTGTTCTTTAGTTTGGTTGCTGAGCGCAGTCGAAGCATCAAATTCTCCATCGCGGTTACGGGTATCTTTTTCTCCGTCAGTTGTCAAAAAATCTGTCCAGCGTGATAACATATTACCATGTAAATGTTTTACTATGGTAGCTATACTATTTGTATCATCATTTAGTGAAACAAATAGCTGCTCAGTCTCTAATTGGTCTATGGCTTTTTCGCCTAATGTTTTATAATATAAAAACTGGCGGTTAGCGCTTCTTAAAAAATCTTCAGATACTTTCATTATTTTTAACTTTAGTTAATCTGTTTTTTATTTGGGCGTGCCCCGCAAAGAGACAGCGGGTCGGGCTTTTCGCTGCAATCTTTTGCAAGAGGCAGGCAAAAGGATTTCCGCTTCAATCCCTCACGCAAAAAATTAGTAAGCCAACAATTTCATTAACTTTTCCTTAAATCGTTCTTTAGGTAAAAAGTTAATTTCCAAATCAGCATTCATTGGTACAGGCGTATCTAAACTTCCTTCACGCATCACTGGAGCATCTAAATACTCGAAACAATGCTCTGTAATCAAAGCACTTAATTCGCCACCAATGCCTCCAGTTAAGGTGTCTTCATGCAATACAAAAGCCTTTCCTGTTTTCTTCACTGAATCATAAATAGCTTGTGTATCTAATGGAGCTAAAGTTCTTAAATCAATTAAATCAGCAGAAATTTCTGGATGAGCATTTAATAGCTCTATTGCCCAATGAACACCTAAGCCATAAGTAACAATAGTAACATCGGCGCCTTCTTTTACTAAACGAGCTTTACCAAATGGAATTGTATAATATCCATCTAAAATATCTTCATCTATACTTCTGTATAATGCTTTATGTTCAAAGAACATCACCGGGTTTGGATCTTCGAATGAAGCTATTAGTAAACCTTTAGCATCACTAGGAAAAGCAGGATAAGCAATTTTTAAACCTGGTGTTTTAAAAAACCAAGCTTCGTTACTTTGGCTATGAAATGGGCCTGCGGCTACACCAGCGCCTGTTGGCATACGAACGACCACATCGGCATTTTGTCCCCAACGGTAATGCGATTTAGCTAAGTTGTTAATGATTTGAGTCATTCCTTCTGATACGAAATCAGCAAATTGCATTTCAACCATCGCTTTGTGTTTATTAATCGATAAACCAAAACCAGTTCCTAAAATAGCAGATTCGCATAAAGGTGTATTACGCACTCTTCCTTTACCAAATTCTTCTACAAAACCATCCGTAATTTTAAATACTCCACCGTAATCAGCAATGTCCTGACCCATTAACACCAAATTATCATGCTTGCGCATCGCTAAACGCATACCATCACTAATTGCATCAATTAAACGCTTATTAGTTTTAGGGCCTGATTGAGTAGACGTATCTTCAATCTGACAAGGCATAAATAATTCTGTAATTTCTTTTTCTGTATTTGGAGGAGGCAAAGTTTCTGCATAAGCTAATTCTAAACCATCATCAATATCTTTTTTAATTTCGGAACGTAATTTTTCGATAATGTCATCCGTTAAAACACCTTCATCAATTAAAAATTTCTCAAAGGTATTTACAGGATCTTTTCTTCCCCACACATCAAATAATTCTTTTGGAACATATTTAGTGCCTGATGCTTCTTCATGCCCACGCATACGGAAAGTCACACATTCTAATAAAATAGGACGAGGATTTTCTCTCATCGATTCTGCTAAATTTTTAACGGTTTCGTAAACTTTCAATACGTTATTTCCATCAACGGTTACACCTTCTATGCCATAACCAATAGCTTTATCAGCAAAAGATTTACAACGAAATTGCTCATTGCTTGGAGTTGATAAACCATAACCATTATTTTCAACTACAAAAATTACTGGTAAATCCCAAACAGCTGCTGTATTAATACTTTCGTGAAAATCTCCTTCACTTGCGCCACCGTCGCCACTAAATACAACAGTTACTTTTTTCTCTTCTCTCAGTTTGTTACCTAAGGCAATACCATCAGCCACACCCATTTGCGGACCTAAGTGAGAAATCATCCCTACAATATTATATTCTTGTGTTCCAAAGTGAAAACTTCTGTCGCGGCCTTGAGTAAAGCCACTTGGCTTACCTTGAAACTGACAAAACAAACGATTCATCGGAATACCACGAGTGGTAAACACACCTAAGTTACGGTGCATTGGTAAAATAAATTCATCTTTGTTTAATGCGGTTGCTACCCCAACGGAAATTGCTTCTTGGCCAATACCACTAAACCATTTGGCAATACGCCCTTGACGAAGAAGAATCAACATTTTTTCTTCTATTAAACGAGGGGTTAAAATATTTTTATAAAGTTGTAATAACGTATCGTCTTTTTGTTTACGTCTATCGAACTTAATTGGAGATTCTGCAGTAATCATAACTTCTAAATTTGTAGCGAAAATACCAATTTTAGGTTACTTTTGACCATAATTAATGAACTATTTAAGTCAAATAATAAACAAAAGCACGCTCCTAAATATTAAATTTTGGATAATTGCATTTTTTATTTTGAGGCTTTTCCATATTACCAATCCTCCTTTAGAAGTTTCGCATAATTGGCGACAAACAACGGTAACGATGGTTGCTCGAAATTTTGAGGAGGTAAATAACAATATTTTTTACCCTCGATTAGATTTTGATGGAGATAGTGCAGGCGTTACAGGGATGGAATTTCCTGTATTTAATTATTTAATTTATTTAATGTCGTTGCTTTTTGGTTATGAGCATTGGTATGGACGATTAATAAATTTATTTGTATCAAGTTTTGGAATTTATTTTTTTTACAAACTCATTAGGAAACATTTTAATGGTGAGTTAGCCTTTTTTTCAGCCATTATTTTATTGTGTTCTATTTGGTTTCCTTTTTCTAGAAAAATTATGCCAGATACCTTTAGTTTTTCTTTCATGATTATGTGTATGTATTATGGCTCAAATTATTTTGAAAATGGGCGCTTTAAAAACTTGTTGTTTTATTTTATTTTTTGCGCCTTAGGTGTTTTATCAAAACTGCCTTCTGGGTATATTCTAATTATCTTTTCTTTCTTTTTATTGAATAAAAAATATGCATTCGATAAAAAAATAATCTTTTGTGCCGTTTCAGCAATTATTATATCGATGGTTGGTATTTGGTATTTTTATTGGGTACCGCGATTGAACTCCGTGTTTTCGTTTCAGCACTTTTACATGGGAAGTACCATTTATAATGGCTATGTTGAATTTAAAAACAACTTATTTGATACCATTGCAAAGTTCTTTGATAGCGCATTAAAATATATTGGATTTATATTTTTTGTTATAGGATTATACAAAGCTTATAAATTAAAATCAGACCAAGTTTTTTATGTTTTTATAGTAGCTTTTTTTGGTTTTTTAATTGTGATGTTTAAAGCTGGTTTCGCATTTCATCATCATAATTATTACATTATTCCTTTCGCACCAGTGATGGCATTTGTAAGCGCTTATGGGATATTGAAAATTAAGTTTCAAAACACTAAATATGATCGGATGAAATATGTATTCTTAATTGCTATTTCTTTAGAAGGTACAATTAATTATAACGATGATTTTTTTATAAAAGAGGATGATTATCGAATATTTTTCTTGGAAAAAGATTTAAATAAATGTGGTCATAAAAAAGATTTGATTTTAATAAACAGTGGTAATAAGCCTACACCTATTTATTATGCTCATCGAAAAGGATGGGTTACATTTAACGACAGTATTAAGAACCCTGTTTATTTAAATAAACTTAAAAGAAAAGGATTGAAATTTATTGTAATTTTGAAAAAGTCTTTTGGTGACGAAATTATATTAGATTATCCTATATGTTATAGTAACGCTTATTATACAATCTATGAACTCAAATAAAATAAAGAATATCCTTTTTGTAATACTAGCAATATTTTTCAGCAAAGTAATTTGCTCGCAAGTGATGTGGCAAGTAAAAAATACAACTTCAAAAAAATGGTTTTTACAAGTAAGTGATGAATTTAATGAGGATGTATTAAATACTGATTTATGGAAATATGGGTTTCCTTGGGGGAATTATGTTTACAATTTAGATTTATTATATAAGCAAGACAATGTGGAGTTTGCTAACGGAGTTGTATCAATCAGCACTAAAAAACCTGCGCAGGCAGAGCCTATTATTGGTGAAAATTTAGACGTTGAATTTTTGAAAAAGAAAAATAAATTTCCTAACAAGAAAGGAGAATATACTTATAATTATTCGGGAGGAGCGTTTTGTTCTTTGCGTCAATTTAAGTATGGTTATTTTGAAATGCGTTTTAAAGCAAATGCTGAAAAGGGTGTGTGGCCAGCATTTTGGTTGTATGGCGGAAATCCAAATGAAGAAATAGATTTTTATGAAGGCAAGGGAGAAAGAGATAATCAAATTCATTTAGATGTGCATTGCCCTAAAGGCTGCGAAGATTTTAAAGGTGGTTTTTTAAACTTAAAAAAGAATTGGGGAGCTTGGATTAAAACCAATGAAAGTTTAGCGGATGGTTGGAATATTATTTCGGGAGAGTGGCAACCCAATTATGTGAAGTTTTTTTTAAATGGGCAACCTATTGGTTATTTTGAAGGAGAATTTAAAACTGCTCAAAATTTAATTATAAATAGTGCAGTAGCAAAAGATAATGAAGCTTTTAATCCAGGCCCCGATTCAAAAACAAAATTCCCAAATGCGGTATTGTTAGATTATGTTAGAGTTTGGAGTCAGGACGATACGATTTATAATATCAAGGATAACTATAAGTTATTTCAGTATACACCAAGTACTATTACTAATAATAATTTATATCAAACCTCGCCAAAAAGAAAGGTGAATTTTATTTATGATAAAGTTTTAAAAGAAGAAGAAGGTACCATAACTTTGTTGCCAGTTTTTTATAATAAGTACAGTTTATCTATTGCAGGTAAAAAATTTGGCAAAATACAAGTGGATGTGATGGATCGTTTTAATACAAAAGTAGCTGGATTTGCAATAGAAAATGCAGAATACTATGTGATGGATTTAAGCGCTTTGCCAACCGGCCCATACGATGTAAAGATCACCGTTTTAAATCAAACACTCACTCATAATGTGCCAGTTATAAATCCTGAAAAAATAGGAGAACAAAAATAATGCAAGAAGCGATTGTTATCATATTAGTTATTGGGGCTATATTCTACATAGGATTTAGAGCCTACAAATCCTATAACAAAAAAAAATGTGGCGATGGCGACTGTGATTGTAAATAAATTACTTAATCGCTTTCAAACTCAAATCTATGCTTTTTACATGATGAGTTAAAGCTCCAACAGAAATAAAATCTACACCACATTTAGCATAGCTTGCAATGGTTTTTTCGGTAATACCTCCCGAACTTTCAATCTCAAATTTATTACCAATTAATACAACCGCTTTTTTAGTATCTGCAATGCTATAATTATCTAGCATAATACGCTGAAACCCTCCTTTATTTAAAATGAGTTTCACATCATTTAAAGTGCGAGTTTCTACTTCAATTGGTAATTTCTTTTTTGTCTTTTTCAGGTAAGCATGCGTAGCGTCTAATGCTTCAATAATTCCTCCTGAAAAATCTATATGATTATCTTTTAACATAATCATATCATACAAACCAAAGCGGTGATTAGAACCACCACCAATAACAACTGCCCATTTTTCAAAAAAGCGAAAACCAGGAGTTGTTTTGCGAGTATCTATAACTTTAGTTTTAGTGCCTTTGCAAAGTGTTTGCAAATAATTAGTTTTTGTAGCAATACCACTCATACGCTGCATCACATTTAATACTAACCGCTCAGCAGTCAGTAATTTTTGCGAGCTACCTTCTACAATAAAAGCAATATCACCCACTTTTACGGGAGCGCCATCTTTGATATAAATAGTTACCTTAAATTTAGGATCAATGATTTTGAAAATCTCTTGAGCAGCCTCTACTCCCGCTAAAATACCATTTTCCTTTACTAATAAATGGCATTTGCCTTTTTTATTAGCTGGGATTGTGGCTAGAGCAGAATGGTCACCATCGCCTACATCTTCTTGTAAAGCATTTTGAACAAAAGATTTAAAATTGAAATGTTTTTTATGTTGTAAAATGTAATTAGCCATTATCGTTCTCTATTCTGAACTGCGAAATTACACTTCCTCTCACTAATATGGAAATTCTAAATTTACCTGTATTAGTATCTAAAGCACCCGTAATAAATTGCTGGTCGCCATTAACAATACTGGTATGAGAAGTTTGGTAGGATTTTACTTTATGTTTACTGAAAAAGTCTTCGATTAAGACTTGAGCTTGCGGCTTACTTAATAAATCTTCTTGATTTAATACTTTAATAGATACTTTTTCAGCAAAGTGCTTCACTAGTTCAGAGGCGTTACCTTGTTTTAAAGCATTAGCAACATCGTCTGTAATATCTCTTGATGTAAAAGAAAAACTGAATAAACTAATAAATAATATAATTAGGGCTTTCATTAATATTGTAGATTTACGCCATCAAAATAGCAATTATTGTGCCTAAATTAACTTAGATAATGAAAATTTTACTGATTCAGATAGAAAAGACAACTGATTCTTACCTCGCGGAAGGAGTTAAAGTGTATACGGAAAGGCTAAAAAATTATGTGTCTTTTAGTACCGAAACGATATCAATGCCAAAAATTGTTCGACAAAAGCCATTTGAAGATCAGAAAAGGGCAGAAGCTCTAGAAATTCAAAAACTACTGGAGCCATCTGATTTTTTGGTTTGTATGGATGAACATGGGAAACAATTTACCTCTGTTCAGTTTGCTGATTTTTTAAATAAACGAATGGTTTCGGGGTGTAAACGAGTGGTTTTTTTAATTGGTGGTCCTTTTGGAATAGATCAATCAATATTAAATAAAAGTTCCTATATACTATCACTTTCAGATATGACTTTTTCTCATCAAATGATTCGATTATTTTTTTGCGAACAATTATATAGAGGCTTTTCAATTTTAAAAAATGAAAAGTATCATCACGAATGATTTTTTAACCGCAAAGAACGGAAAGAAAAAGAGCGACTTTATAAGGAGATCGCTCTTTAATTTTATTGATGTTGACTTCGTTCAGACTGATGGAATAGTTGTTACGCTGAGCGGAGTCGAAGCGTTATTTTCTCTTAATTACTTTATTGACTGCATTAATAATATTAATCGTATCTAATTTATACTTTGTCATTAATTCGTCAGGCGTTCCGCTTTCTCCAAAGCTATCATCAACAGCAACAAATTCTTGTGGAGTAGGTGTGTGGCGAGATAATAATTGAGCAACGCTATCACCTAAACCACCATTCATTTGGTGTTCTTCGGCAGTAACCACACATTTAGTTTTAGCAATAGATTTTAAAATGGCTTCGTTGTCTAAAGGCTTAATCGTGTGAATATTGATGACTTCTGCAGAGATCCCCATTTCTGCTAATTTCTCTCCAGCTTCAATTGCTTTCCAAACTAAATGCCCTGTAGCAATAATGGTTACATCTGTTCCTTCATTTAACATCACAGCTTTGCCAATTTCAAATTTTTGATCAGCAGGTGTGAAGTTTGGAACTGTTGGGCGCCCAAAACGCAAATACACAGGTCCTTCATAATCTGCAATAGCAATGGTAGCTGCTTTGGTTTGATTATAATCACAAGGGTTAATGACACACATGTGTGGTAACATTTTCATTAAACCAATATCTTCTAAAATTTGATGAGTAGCGCCGTCTTCACCTAAAGTTAATCCAGCATGCGACGCACATATTTTTACGTTTTTACCTGAATAAGCTACACTTTGACGAATTTGATCGTACACGCGACCAGTACTAAAGTTTGCAAAAGTTCCAGTAAAAGGAATTTTACCACCAATGGTTAAGCCAGCTGCAATACCAATCATGTTAGCTTCAGCAATTCCCACTTGAAAAAATCGCTCAGGATTTTCTGCTTTAAAAGCATCCATTTTTAATGAGCCAATTAAATCGGCACATAAGGCTACTACGTTTGGATTTGTTTGTCCTAATTGTTGTAAACCTGCTCCAAATCCAGAACGTGTGTCTTTTTTTTCTGTGTATGTATATTTTTTCATAGTATAGTAGAATGTAAATTTAATTAATTTTTATGTTGGTTGTAACGGCTGAGCTTATTGTAAATTTTCTTTCTATTGTATTAGTTGTTTGTTTAGCGTTCTCGTATCTAAATTCTAATTTATAATTTCCGGGTTGAAGATAAATAATTTCGTTTTGTAAACTTGTATTTAAATTACAAACCCATGTTACTTTTTTTCCATCGTCCACAAAAATACTTCCATAACCTGTTCCTCCTTTTGTAATATATGCATTACCCGAAGTTGCTACTTTAATAGTATTGGTAGTGCTTTGTTGTATTTCTACATCGTTTAATTTAATGCGAGGCAAGGTTAAAATTTCTAAATCATATTTACCTACAATGTATTTTTCTGTTTTACCAAAATCTTGAATATTTAAGGTGTTCATTTCGCCTTTTTTTCTAATCACAGTCGTTGGAAAATATTTGCTTAAAGCACCTTCTAATTCTAATTTTAAATACCCTTGTGGCGCATCAACAGGAATTACATTATGTTTGCCCTGTTGAATTTTAATATTCTTTTTTTCGATTGGAGGAATAGTGTGTATCATTAAATCATAAGTGATATTAGGACTCAATACTAACGTGTCTGGATTTCCTCTATGATTCAACGTGTGTAGATAATTATATTTTATTTGTTTTGTGTTTGAGTCATAAAACGTCATGTTCACATCTGTTTCCGTTGGTTTTTTTAAGATGTCTAATAAATCCACTTGAACGGTGGTTTGCGAAATTGCTTCTGTTAATACTAAATTTAAAACATCTTTAAAATTTGCTTCGTTGCTTACATCATAAAACTTACCCATGCAACCAAAAACATCAACAAATTTTACATCTAAACCAACGCCAATAACAAAGGGACGTAAGAATATTCCTTTTTTTTGTAAAGCGGCAGAAACTTCGCACGGCACTCCGTCACATTCTTCAATGCCATCTGTAATTAAAATAATAATATTTCTACAATTGTTACATGGTGTAAAATCTGCCGCACTTTCTCCTAATGAATAAGCAATTGGCGTTGTTCCTAATGGTTCTAATTTTTGAATGCGTTGTTTAATTAACGGTGCTGATTTTGATGCAACATTAAATGGAACTTCTAATTTAGTATCCTTGCAATCTCTTGTTGGTTTAATAAAGGTTTGATGTCCGTAACAACGCAGCGCTAATTCTAAATTTGGGATAGACTTTAAGCTATCCAAAAACTCACCCATAATTTTTTTCGCGACTTCTATTTTGATATTGCTATTCCAGGGTGCATACATGCTGTAAGAATCATCAAAAATAAATAGAATACGATTGGTTGGTTGCGCATAAAATTTAAACGACAGGCAAACTATTCCTAAAAAGAGTAAACTCTTTTTTAGTTTCGATAATTGATATGATGTTAATTTTATCATATTAGTTTGCTAATGGTTTTGATTTAAAAGAAAATTTACTTCTAATAAATGCAATACTTGGCTTTTCTATATAGGTTAAAATCAAATGAGAAATTAAAAAAATCGCACCTATTGTTAAGATAAATGATATCCAAAAATTAATTAATAGGTAATTGTGTAAAAAAGGTAAAATTACTTGTGAGCCAATAGATTGATGGATTAAATATAGGCAATAAGAAATGCTTCCAAGCCAAACAGTTGGTTTACAAACTATAAACGATAATTTGTTATATATGTATAAAATGAAGGCTATATACATAACAGATAAAGTGATACTGTATTGCAAAAATGTAAGTTGCGGACTGTTAGAATAAAACTTGTCGAATAAAAATAGCTGAAGTGAAAAGCAACAAAACAGTAAAATCCATCTCAAAGTGTTTTTAGTTTCAAATTTGATTTTATATAATAAAATGCCTGAAAAAAATAAAGGGAAGTAAGCTAATAAAGGAAGTCTGTTAACTAAATGATGAATGGTTTCATCACTAATAATTTGATCATATAATAAAATTAAACATAATGGAAACAGTAAGCAGATAGCGCCAATAGTTTCAATGCGATGTTTTTTGTTTGCAATAAGAAACAGTAAAATAAAAGCGTAAAATAATAATTCGATAATGAGTGTCCAATAAGAACCATCGATGTTTGGGAAACCAGTGTAAAATTGAACCATACTAAGATTTACCAAAAAAGTTTTAAATAAATAATCGGTTGGAGCTGGTTCGTTGATATAAGTGTAAAAAATAACATAAGTTAATACAGATAGTATTAGGCAAATCCAATAAACGGGAAATAGTCTTGAAAAGCGATTGATTAAAAAATATTTCCAGTTTGAATTATTTTGAATTGTTAGAGAAATTACAAAACCACTAATGATAAAAAACAAATCAACTCCGATGCAGCCAATGCATGAGGCTATACTTCCAATTTCAGGGTAGTTCCCAAAATGATTATAAACAACCATCAAACAGGCAATCCCTCTTAAGGCGTCTATTTCGGAAATTCTGTTTGTTGTCATTAATTAAATTATCACTAGGAGATTCATTAATAGTCTCCTAAAGTTTCCTCCAACTGACCTAAAGCTTTTGATAATTGTTCATCATTAGGAGCAGAACCATGCCATTTGTGCGTGCCCATCATAAAGTCAACACCAGCACCCATTTCAGTTTTCATAATGTTCATGATTGGTTTTCCTTTGCCGATAAATGTTTTTGCTTTTGCTAAACCTTCAATCACAGAAGCCATATCATTTCCTTTTTCGGTTTCAATCACTTGCCAACCAAAAGCTTCAAATTTAGCTCTTAAATTCCCTAATGATAATACGTTTTCGACATCACCATCAATCTGGCGACCATTATAATCTATGGTTGCAATATAATTGTCTACTTTATTAGCTGAAGCGTATAATGCCGCTTCCCAGATTTGTCCTTCTTGTAATTCGCCATCTCCATGCAAACTATAGATAATTGAATTATCTTTATTTAATTTTTTTGCTAATGCAGCGCCAATGGCTACGCTCATGCCTTGTCCTAATGAACCACTTGCAATACGCACGCCTGGTAAGTTATCATGAGTAGTTGGATGGCCTTGTAAACGCGTGTTTAAACGACGGAATGTTTTTAATTCTTCAACCGGAAAATAACCGCAACGTGCTAATACACTGTAATATACAGGAGAAATATGGCCGTTACTTAAAAAGAATAAATCTTCATTTTTACCGTCCATCGTAAAGTTTTTAGGGTTATGAGTCATAACGCCGTTATATAAAGCCACTAAAAAATCTGTGCAACCTAAAGAACCGCCTGGATGGCCTGAACTTACTGCATGAACCATGCGAACGATGTCGCGACGAACTTGGGTTGATAGTTTTTGTAGCTGTTGAATATCTGCCATAAGTATTGATTTTGCTGCAAAAATAGCATTTGCTTAAGGCTTATAACGCTAATGTTGATAATAATAACAGTATGTTAAAAAATAAAAGGATTCAGGTTTTATGCACAATTAAAAGAACCTAATTGTTAAAAACTGCCCAAGAATGCTATCAATTATAGCAAAGCTTAGTAATCCATTTTGATATATTTGCAGATTAATTATTAATTATTCCTAGTTTGACGTTTCAGGTTATTAACCAGAAACACGAAATTGGAAACATCAAATAGAAAAATATGGCTTTAAAATGTGGAATTGTTGGGTTGCCAAATGTTGGAAAATCGACCTTGTTTAATTGTTTAAGTAATGCAAAAGCGCAAGCGGCAAATTTTCCGTTTTGTACAATTGAACCAAATGTGGGAGTTATTACCGTTCCAGACGAACGTTTAAATAAATTAGCAGAATTAGTAAAACCTCAAGCATTGCAACCAACCACTGTTGAGATTGTTGATATTGCTGGTTTAGTAAAAGGAGCAAGTAAAGGCGAAGGTTTAGGAAACAAGTTCTTAGCAAACATTCGTGAGTGTAATGCTATTTTGCATGTGTTGCGTTGTTTTGATGATGATAATATTATTCACGTAGATGGTAATGTAAATCCAGTGCGTGATAAAGAAATTATTGATACCGAATTACAATTAAAAGATTTAGAAGCAGTTGAAGCTAAATTGAAGAAGTTTGAAAAAGCTGGTAAATTAGGGAATGATAAAGAGGCTGTGAAAACATATTCAGCTTGTTCAAAATTAAAAGAAACATTAGAAAGTGGTAAATCGGCTCGTGCTTGTGCTTTAGAAGATAGCGAATTACCTTTTATTCAAGACTTACATTTATTGACAATTAAACCAGTAATGTATGTGTGTAATGTAGATGAAGCATCTGCAAAAACAGGAAATAAATATGTGGATGCGGTTAAAGAAGCTATAAAAGGTGAAGGTGCTGAATTATTAGTAATTACGGCCGCTATGGAAAGTGAAATTTCTTCTTTAGAGACTTACGAAGAAAAACAAATGTTTTTAGGTGAAATGGGATTAGATGAACCAGGCGTTAATAAATTAATTAAACAAGCGTATAGCTTACTGAAATTACAAACATACTTTACAGCTGGTGTAAAAGAAGTAAGAGCTTGGACTATTGAAAAAGGAATGACTGCTCCTCAAGCAGCAGGCGTTATTCATACTGATTTTGAAAAAGGGTTTATCCGCGCTGAGGTAATAGGTTATAACGATTATGTAACTTATGGTTCAGAAAATGCTTGTAAAGAAGTTGGTAAATTACGAGTAGAAGGAAAAGAATATGTAGTATCTGATGGAGATGTAATGCACTTTAGATTTAACGTTTAAAAAATAATCTCCCGCAAATCTCGCAAATCAACGCTGATTTTATTTCTGCGTAAATCTGCGTAATCTGCGGGCAAAAAAATAAAATACAATGAACAATCACGAAATAGACTATAAATTATACGGTGAAGAAATGCAATGTGTGGAGATTGAATTAGATCCACAAGAAGCTGTAATAGCAGAGCCAGGAAGTTTTATGATGATGACCGATGGCGTTCAGATGCAAACGTTATTTGGAGATGGAAATGAAACCGGTTTTATGGGTAAATTATTTACGGCAGGTAAGCGTTTATTAACTGGCGAAAATTTATTCATGACCGTTTATACAAATAACTCTCAACAAAAACGTCAGGTCACTTTTGCGGCTCCTTATGCTGGTAAAATTATCCCAATGGATTTAGCACGTTTAGGTAATAAAATTATTTGTCAGAAAGATAGTTTTTTATGTGCAGCAAAAGGTGTACAAGTAGGCATTGAATTCCAAAAGAAATTAGGAACTGGTTTATTTGGTGGCGAAGGATTCATCATGCAAAAGTTAGAAGGTGATGGAATGGCCTTTGTGCATAGTGGAGGACATGTGATTGAAAAAGTGTTGCAACCAGGCGAAGTTTTAAAAATTGATACAGGTTGTATTGTGGCATTTACGGCAGATGTCAATTACGATATTCAATTTATAGGTGGTATAAAAAATACGTTGTTTGGTGGCGAAGGTGTTTTTTACGCAGTGCTTCGTGGACCAGGAAAAGTATGGATTCAAACATTACCAATTAGCCGCTTAGCTGGTAGAATTTTATCGTATGGAAGAGGTGCAAGAAAAGAAGAAGGAAGTATTTTAGGTGGCTTAGGAAATTTATTAGACGGGGATTAATTATTAAAGAATTTAGTTGTCAGTTATTAGTTGTTTGAAAGCAAATCCAACAACAAAAAACAAAATTCAAAAAACAAATTAGTATGGCAAAAGAAATAGCAAGTTATAACGAAGACAGCATTAAATCCCTTGATTGGAAAGAGCATATACGTATGCGTCCTGGGATGTATATCGGTAAATTAGGAGATGGAACTGCTTTTGATGATGGTATTTATGTGCTAATCAAAGAGGTGATGGATAACTCTATTGATGAGTTTATGATGGGTGCCGGTAAAAAAATTGAGGTTGCCGTAAAAGATGGAGCTGTTTCTATTCGAGATTACGGTCGTGGTATTCCTTTAGGAAAAGTAGTTGAGGTAGTATCTAAAATCAACACAGGTGGTAAATACGATAGCGACGCCTTCAAAAAATCAATTGGTTTAAATGGAGTAGGTACAAAAGCAGTTAACGCTTTATCTATTAATTTTAGAGTAACTGCTTTCCGTGATGGTCAATCCAAAACAGCTGATTTTTCTTGTGGTAATTTAGTTAAAGAATCGAAGCTCGAAAAAACAACCGAAGCAAATGGTACTTACGTTGAGTTTAGACCAGATGATACCATTTTTAAAAAATACCATTACGTACATGAGTACATCGATAAGATGCTATGGAACTATGCGTTCTTAAATACTGGTTTAACTCTGTACTTTAACGGACAAGTTTATAAATCTGATAATGGGTTAAAAGATTTATTAGAAAAAAATATTACTGGCGAAATTTTATATCCTATCGTTCATTTAAAAGGCGATGATATTGAATTAGCTATGACGCATAGTAACGAACACTATTCTGAAGAATATTATTCTTATGTAAATGGTCAGTATACAACGCAAGGAGGAACGCATCAAGCAGCATTTAGAGAAGCGGTTGTAAAAACCATTCGTGAGTTTTATAAAAAAGATTTTGATCCAGCGGATGTTCGTAAATCAATTATTGCAGCTGTTTCTGTTCGTGTACAAGAGCCAGTGTTTGAATCTCAAACAAAAACAAAATTAGGTTCACAAGAAGTTGCTCCAGGTGGACAAACCATGCGTTCATTCGTTGGAGATTTTATCAAACAGCAATTAGATAATTACTTACATAAAAATCCAGAAACAGCAAGAGCCATTGAAGCTAAGATTGTTGCTAATGAGCGTGAACGTAAAGAATTATCTGGTATTCAAAAATTAGCGCGTGAGCGTGCTAAAAAATCAAACTTACATAATAAAAAATTACGTGATTGTAGAGTGCATTTGGATGAAGTGAAAAACCCTCGTGCACACGAAACAACTTTGTTTATTTGTGAGGGAGATTCGGCAAGTGGTTCTATTACTAAAACACGTGATGTAAATACACAAGCTGTATTTAGTTTAAAAGGAAAGCCATTAAATTCTTTTGGATTAGGTAAAAAAATAGTGTACGAAAACGAAGAGTTTAACCTATTGCAAGCTGCTTTAAATATTGAAGATAATTTAGAAGACTTAAGATATAATAATGTCGTTGTGGCAACTGATGCTGATGTGGATGGCATGCACATTCGCTTGCTTTTACTGACTTTCTTTTTGCAATTTTTTCCTGATTTAGTAAAAAATGGACATGTGTATATTTTGCAAACACCTTTATTTAGGGTGCGTAATAAAAAAGAAACAGCCTATTGTTATAATGATGAGGAACGCAAAGCTGCTATCGCAAAATTAGGACCTAAACCAGAAATTACACGATTTAAGGGACTTGGTGAAATTTCTCCAGATGAATTTAAACACTTTATTGGAAAAGATATTCGCTTAGAACCTGTGTTGTTAGATCAACAAGCATCTATACAACAATTACTAAGTTATTACATGGGAAAAAATACGCAAGATAGACAAGAATTTATTATTGATAATTTGCGAATTGAAGTGGACGCAGAAGAAGATTTATTAAAATAAGTTAAAATCGCTATATTTAAAACTTCGGAATGGTATTTGAAATGACCTAACGCACAAAAAAATAACTAAAAACCAAAAATCAAATGAAAACAATTAAAATTTTAGCAATACCTGCAATCGCATTAGTATTAGCAGCAGGTTGTAAATCAAAAAAAGCAGTATCAGTTGCCAAGCAAGAAGGATTAATCGAAATTACTACTCCTTTTGATTCAAAAGAGTATAGAAGTGATGAAGAGAATTTTCGTTCGAAGCAATCTGGAAAATCTCCTGATTTAGCAACAGCAAAAAAAATAGCATACCAAAATGCTAGAGCTGAAATGGCGGCAAACATCAACGCTACTGTAAAAAGAGTAACTGATCAATATACAAATCAAAGAACTGTAGGTAACACTCAAGAATTTGAAAATAAATTTGAAGAATTAGCACGCGAGGTAGTTAATTTAGAAATGAGTAACGTGAAAGAACTTGGTCAAAAAACTTTTCAAGATCCATCAGACAAAGCGTATATCGTTTGGATAGCTCTAGAAGCAAATAAGAAAGGTGTTTTTGATAAAATAGATGCGAAAATTTCAAGTGATTCAAAATTAAAGTTAGATTACGATAAGCAAAAATTCCAACAAATTTTTGATGCTGAAATGAAAAAAATGAGCGAAGAAGGTCGCTAATAATAAAATATCCTCAAAATCAAGAGCATCTGAAAAGATGCTCTTTAATTTTTTTAATCAAATGACTTGTCACCTCAAAAAAATAGTTGCGGTTATTTTTATAGTATTAATCGCTTCCTGTTCTGGCTCTAAGAAATATTTTAAAGCAGCTGAAAAACTTGAAAAGCAAGGATTAGTAGGTGAAGCTGCTGAATATTATTATTTTTCGCTGGAAAGAAAAAAAAATAATGTAGAGGCAAGGTTAAAATTAAAAGAAGTTGGTCAAAAACACATTAATAATCTATCTTCAAGTTTCTTTAGAGAATACAATACTCAGCAATACGAGAAGTCTATAGAAACATTTGATAAATTAAAGGAATTTACTTCAAAATCATCAATTTTAAGTGTAGAATTGAGTTATCCTTCGGCCTATCAAGATGACTATAACAAATCTTTAGATTATTACCTCAATAAGAATTATAATGAAGCAGCGAACTATGTTAATCAAAATAAATTTGAATTAGCACTTCGGAGTATATCAAAGATAAATAAATACGATTCAAATTATAAAAAAACCAAAGATTTAGAATTAACTGCAACGTGTGAGCCATTGTATTTATTGGCCATTAAAGATTTAGAAGCAAAAAATTATGCCAATGCCAATTTAAATTTAAATGCAATAAATGTAATTACCGCATCCTATAAGGACGCAAAAGAATTACTTGACTTGACAAATGATTTATTAAAAAAGAGTTTTATTATTTTTCAACCTCAAAAATCAATCGAAAAAGATATTGAAGAAAATTTATATAATAGTTTTATTGAATTTTCTTATTTACATCAAAAAAAAATAAAGTTAATTAATAATTCTCCTTTTTTATATATGCCTGGTGCTTCTGATATTACTAATGCCGGAAATATTGATTTAATTCAAGCAATTAGAAAAGCTACAGGCGCAGATTTTTTTTATGTGTATGATGTTACAAATAAAAATGAAAAAGAAACGCCTCAAACCAAAGCCGCTTCTATTTGTTACGAAAAATCTATTTTTAAAAAAGACACCATTTTTATTACTGAATTTAAACCAATAACATACAACCAAGTAAAAGCAAGACGCAGTTATTCTTATGATTATAAGTATAAATTAATAGATGCTTTGTCAAATCAAATTGTAAGTTCTAGAAACGAAAATTGTATTTCTGCTGATAATATTGATTTTAACGAATTTGTAAAATCTACAAGAGTTCCAGCAGGAGCTTTTGTTCCAACGTATAACCTTAATATTATTTTTCCATACAATCCAGCATTAACAAATCCTGTAAATCAATTTAATCCAATAAATTGGCGAAATGGTTTTAGCAATCGTAAGGAGTTAAAATCTTTTTCTTCTTTAAAAGAGGAAACTAGTAAAAAAGCAATCAATTTATTCTCTAATACATTACTTTCTGTTATACCTAAATGATAAAAAGAATTATATATTTATTTTTTTACCTGATTTTTTCACTTAATGCGATTGTATCGCAAACTGTTGAACCAGTATTAGCTCCAAATTGGGTTAACAAAAGACCAGTAAATAGTTTTAAGTTTATTGGAATTGGTGTAGCAGATAAAACTACTGGGAACGGTTATCAAAATGAAGCGAAAAAAAATGCATTGTTTGATTTGTCTTCTGAAATAAAAGTTGATATTTCTTCCAATTCAATTTTGTATACTGCGCAAAACAACAATCAGTTTAGCGAAAATTTTAATTCTTTAATTAAATTGACCAATACTGATAATATTGAAGGCTATAAATTAGTAGATACTTATGAAAACGACAAACAATATTGGCTTTATTACGAGTTAGATAAGCAAGAATATGAAAATCAAAAAGCTAAGAAAAAGCAACTTATTGTAGCAAAAGCGGTGAATTTAATTAATGTTTCTTTCACTGATGAAAAAGAGGGAAATTTTACTGGTTGCTTAAAAAAACGAATTCAAGCTTTTGGAATTTTAAGTCCTTATTTAAATGAGGAACTAGCTTTTGAAACTTCCAATAATGTAAAAAATATTTTCGAATTATCTAATACTATTCAAAAGCAATTGCATAGCATAACACTGGCAGATACCAAGTTAAATCAAGTAATAAAACCATATCAGCCAAATTATAAGCCGATATCCTATAAGTTGGTAATAAAAAATAAAATTAATTTAGTTGATTTCCCTTTTATTGTAAAGTCTGATAATGAAAACATTAGAGTAAACGAATCAGCATCTAGTAATACTAATGGTGAAATTGAAATTAGTATTAAGCATGTAAAACCTTTAAATCAAGAAGTTTATTTTACTTTAAATCCTGATATTGAAAAATTAATGAGCGGAGACAGCATCAGTAAATCGTCTATTGTGTTGCTCAAGCAATTTATTGAAACTGCGCAATTAAAAGCTTTTGCCAGAGTATCACCTATTTCAGTGTTTGTAAATTGTATCGAAAAGAAAGGTCAGGAAGAAAATGATCAAAAGATTATTGAGCCAATAGTTGCCAGTAAATTTGTAGGCGAAGAAATTAAAATAGTGGAAGCAAAAGAACTTGCAGATTTTATTATTGATGCTGAAGCCATTACATTCAAAGATATAAGTTCGGATATTTTATTTACTAACTATAATATACAGTTAGCGCAATTAAAAATAAAATTAAGTTTAAGAAATGCAACTACTAAAGAATTAATTTATAGTGCTGAGGTTTCGGATATTTATGGTTATGGCAACTCCCAAGAAACAGCATCTTTAAATGCTTTTCAAAGTGATAAATTAAAAACAAAATTAAATGAGAGTTTGTTTTTTTTAAAACGCAAACTCATTGTATATTAAGTTTGTTTTAGGAATTTTCTTTAGTTTTTCAATTAAAGAAATTAAACTTAAAATCAATTAGTATTTTAGAATAATATATTAAAGAACAATTTAGTAAGGAAGATAAAAATGGAAGAAAATAATAATGATAATCATAACGAATTGGGAACCGTTAAACATGTTTCGGGCATGTTTAAAACTTGGTTTATTGATTATGCCTCTTATGTAATTTTAGAGCGTGCGGTACCAGCCATGGAAGATGGTTTAAAGCCAGTACAACGCCGTATTTTACATAGCATGTGGGAATTAGAAGATGGTCGCTATAACAAAGTGGCTAACTTAATTGGTAATACGATGAAGTATCACCCGCATGGAGATGCTAGTATTGGCGATGCATTAGTGGCAATAGGTCAGAAAGATTTATTGATTGATATGCAAGGTAACTGGGGTAATATTTTAACAGGAGATAGCGCAGCTGCCCCACGTTATATTGAAGCACGATTATCAAAATTTGGACAAGAAGTTATTTTCAATCCAAAAACTACCAATTGGGGATTAAGTTATGATGGTCGGAATAAAGAGCCACTTACTTTGCCCGTTAAATTTCCTTTAGTATTAGCGCATGGTGTAGAAGGTATAGCCGTTGGTTTGGCTACTAAAGTACTTCCTCATAATTTTTGTGAATTAATTGATGCATCTATTCAAATTTTACGTGGACGAAAAGCAGTTATATTCCCAGATTTTATTACGGGAGGTATAGCAGATTTTAGCGATTACAAAGATGGATTGCGTGGCGGTAAAGTAAAAATTAGAGCACGAGTTAAAGAGTTAAATCCTAAAACATTAATAATTACTGAAATTCCTTTTGGAACAACAACAGGTTCTTTAATCGATTCGATTTTAGCAGCTAACGATAAAGGTAAAATTAAAGTGAAAAAAGTAGAAGATAATACTTCTGAAAATGTGGAGATTTTAATTCACTTGCAACCAGGTATTTCTCCCGATAAAACGATTGATGCCTTGTATGCATTTACAAATTGCGAACTAAGTATTTCTCCAAATGCTTGTATCATTGAAGATAAAAAACCTCGCTTTGTTGGTGTTAGTGAAATATTAAAAATCTCTGCGCATCAAACTCTGGCATTATTAAAACGAGAGTTAGAGATTGAACAAAGTGAGTTAGAAGAGAAGTGGCATTTTTCATCTTTAGAAAAAATATTTATTAAGGAAGAAATGTATATTGAATTTAAACAATATACAAATAAAGAAACCTTATTTGAATATTTATACGAGTGCTTTAAGCCTCATAAAAAGAAATTAATAAGAGAAATAACAGATGAAGATTTAAATCGTTTGACTCAAATTCCAATGATTCGTATTACCCGTTTTGATAGCATCAAAGCTGAAGAACATATGAAGGACTTGGATAATAAAATTGCTATTGTAAAAAATCATTTATTAAACTTAACTGATTATGCGGTTGAGTATTTTAAAAATCTAAAGAAGAAATACGGCGCAGGTAAAGAACGTAAAACTGAAACGAAAGAGCTTGAAACTATTGTAGCCACCGAAGTAATAATGGCTAACGAAAAACTTTATGTAAATCGTGCTGAAGGTTTTGCTGGAAAGAGTTTAAAGAAAGATGAATTTGTTTGCGATTGCTCTGATTTAGACGATATTATTGCATTTACAAAAGATGGAAAGATGAAAGTTTTTAAGGTGTCGGATAAAGTTTTTATTGGAAAAGACATCATCTACATTGCTATCTTTAAAAAGAATGATGAGCGAACTACCTATAACTTGATTTATAGCGATGGGCCAAAGGGAATTACATTTATTAAAAGGTTTAATGTTACTGGTATTACGCGTGAAAAAGAATATGATTTAACCAAAGGAACTCCAAATTCATTTGTTCATTGGTTTACAATTAATCCTAATGGCGAAGCCGAAAAAGTACAGGTTATCTTAAAACCGGTTAGTGGTTTACGTAAAATGGAATTAGATGTAGATTTTGCTGATATACCTGTAAAAGGTAGAACTTCAACTGGAAATATTGTTACAAAATATGCTATTAAAAAAGTTTTATTAAAAACAAAGGGTGCATCTACTTTAGCCGCTGAAGATTATTGGTTTAACGATGCCGTACATCGTTTAAATAAAGAAAGTAAAGGAACGTATTTAGGAAAGTTTGCTGGAGAGGATAAGATTTTAACAGTAACTAGTAATGGGTTTTATAAATTATATACGTACGAAGTTTTAAATCATTTTGATGACGATATTATTTTAATAGAAAAGTATTATCCTGCCCAAGTTCTGTCTTGTATTTATTATGATGGCGAAAGTAAATCTTATATTACGAAGCGTTTTATTCCAGAAAATACAACTACTAAAACATTAATTATTACTGAGAATGAAAATTCTCGTATTGAGTTAGTCACTTCGCAAATCCTACCAATTGTTGATATTAAATTCAATAAGGAAAAAGATAAAGTGATTCCTGACGAAGCAGTTAATTTAGTGGAATTTGCTCCAATGGTGAATATGAAAGCCAAAGGAAAAAAATTAACATCTTATAAAGTAAAAGAAATTAATTTACGTATATCTGAAGAAATTATTTTAGATGATTTTGAGGAAGAGGATGAAAATATTGGTGAAAATGGTATGTCGCCAATGGAACTGCATAGAAGAGCAATGGAGAAATTAGATCCTAATAATTTTAAAGGAAAAGATGGGCAAATTAATTTTGAATTTTAAATAAAGCTGATGCATCCTACGTCACCCTGAAATTGTTTCAGGGTATCGTGAGATGCTGAAACAAGTTCAGCATGACAATATGTTCTTATACAACCTCGGCATACACTTATTTAAGTTGGGATTACAATTGGCTTCGCCATTTAATCCCAAAGCTAAGTCGTGGCTAGAAGGTCGAAGAAACTGGCAAGTGAATTTGAGAAACAAAGTTGAGGTTTTAAAATTAGAAAATGCCATTTGGTTTCATTGTGCTTCTTTAGGAGAGTTTGAGCAAGGCAGGCCAGTCATTGAAAAAATCAAAAAAGAAAATCCTCAGCAAAAAATAGTCTTAACATTTTTTTCGCCGTCTGGTTATGAGATTCAAAAAAATTATCCTTTTGCTGATTTAGTAACGTATTTGCCTCATGATACAACTTCTAATTCAAAAGCGTTTTTAGCAATCTTAAAACCTAAACTCGCTATTTTTGTGAAGTATGAGTTTTGGTTAAATTATTTATTTGAATTAGAGAGAAAAGAAATTCCCGCTTTTTTAATTTCGACGGTTATTAAAAAACACCAATCCTTTTTTAAATGGTATGGTGGCAATTTCAGAAGAGCTTTAAAAACCTACAAAATAGTTTACACACAAGATGTTCATTCAATAAAATTATTAAGAGTATTGAAAGTAGGCACCGGTGTTTTGGCTGGAGATACACGATTTGATAGGGTTTTGCAAATTTGTTCATCTCCAAAACAAATAAAGGAAATCGAAGATTTTGCTGAAGATTCTTTTGTGATTATAGCAGGAAGTTCTTGGCAAAAAGACGAAGATTATTTAATTGAGTCTTATGTTCAATTAAAAGAAAAACATCCTTATTTAAAATTAATTATTGCTCCTCACGAAATCGATAAAAAGAATATTGATCGCTTAAAAAATCTTTTGTACAAAAATCAATTACCTTTTCATTTATTTTCTGATAATCCTCCAGCATATACAGATTCAATTTTAGTAGTGAATGCCATTGGTTTTTTATCTTCTATTTATCAGTACGGCAAGGTTGCTTTTATTGGTGGGGGTTTTACGAATGGTATACATAATATTTTAGAGCCAACCGTTTATGGCTTGCCAGTTTTATTTGGACCAAACTATAAGAAGTTTAATGAAGCATTTGAAGTAATTGATTTAAATGCGGGCTTTGTTGTGAATGATGCTAATGAATTAACAAAACAATTAAGCACACTAATAGAAGATAAAAAAGTGTTGTCTGAATCTTCTCGATTAGCTAAAAACTATGTGCTTAAAAACTCTGGGGCTACACATAAAATTGTTGAAGACTTAAAGTTTCATCTATGATCCTAAATAGAGGTAACAAAATACGGTGATTAATAAAATCCCGATCACATCTAAAACTAAACCGACTTTAAACATATCTTTTATATCAATGCGTTTTGTTCCAAATACAATGGTGTTTGCTGCTGTAGCTACAGGTAACATAAAACCTAAAGAAGCGGCAAAGGTCGCTGGAATCATTAATAACAAAGGTGGTAAGTCTAAATCTTTTTGTAAGGCAATCATTACTGGAATAGCTAATTGAATACTGGCAATATTAGAAGCAAATTCACTAATAATAGTTACTATCACACATATTCCTAATATGATAAAAAAGATTGGAACACCTTTTAAAGCAGTTAAACACTGAGCCAACCAATCACTTAAGCCTGATACATCAAAACCATATGCCAAGGCAAAACCACTACCAAACATTAAAATGATATCGTAACGAATTTTTTTAGCGTCCTCCCATTCTAGTAAAGCTTCTCCTTTATTTTTTTTGATTGGTATTAAGAATAAGAGTAGTGCCGCTAAAATTGCTACGGATGCATCGTCTACTAATTTTGGATTTGAAAACAAATGATTCCAACCTTTATACGTAAATGATTCAAATGCAATATCTGAGCGTGTAAACCATAATAGCATGCAGCTTACAAAAATACTTGCTATCCATTTTTCTTCATAAGAAAATTTACCAAGCGTGGTATAATGATTTTTAAAATGATTTTTTCCTAAGTTCGTAATAGTTACTTTTTTTCGTAAATAATAAAATCGCAATACGAAAAAAGTGGCTGTTAAAAACAAGGCGGATAAAGGAAATCCAATTGAAGCCCATTTTAAAAAGTTTAAATCATTTAAATCAGGAAAAGCTTCTTTGTAGGCTTTGAAGAAATACATGTTTGGAGGAGTGCCAACAGGTGTGGCCATACCACCAATAGTTGCCGAAAATGCTAAGCCTAATAAGATAGCAGCTGCAAATCTTCCTTTACTCTTTTCTCCGTTAATAAACTCATCCGTTTCACTAATTAAAGCCATTACAGCGCCAAATAACATCATGGTGGTTGCAGTATTCGAAATCCAATTACTAATTAAATAAGAGGACAGCATCACACCTAATAATATATGGTGAGGTTTGGTTCCAACGATGGACAATATTTTAATGGCAATACGTTTATGTAAATGCCATTTTTCGATGGCAAATGCCAACATAAATCCTCCTATAAATAAAAATATAATACTGTCGGTATATTGCTGAGCTACCGACTTAGTATCAGCTATTCCTAATAAAGGCATTAATAAAAAAGGAATTAAAGCAGTAACTGCTAAATGAACAGCTTCTGTAAACCACCATAAGCTCATCCAAACTGCCATACCTGCCATTAAACTTACTTTGGGATTCGCAGGATCTAAATCCGTGAATAGCCAAATTAAACACGCTGCAAATGGGCCTAAAAGAATTAAAAGATATTTTGATATATTTTTGTCCATTTTATAATATAACAAATTTAGTATTTTAACTTTACCAAAAAATTATTAATGCCGATGCGAATTATATTTATGGGAACACCTGAATTTGCTGTTGCAAGTTTAGATATATTAGTTCAAAACAATTATGAGATTGTTGGTGTGGTTACTGTGCCTGATAAACCAGCAGGGCGTGGGCAGCAGTTACAACAATCAGCGGTAAAAAAATATGCGTTAGAAAAAGGCTTACATATATTACAACCCGAAAAATTAAAAGACGAGGCGTTTATTAATGAATTAAAAAAATTAAATGCTGATTTACAAATTGTTGTTGCTTTTAGAATGTTACCTGAAGTGGTTTGGAATATGGCACCTTTAGGAACCTATAATTTACATGGATCTTTATTGCCTAAATACAGGGGAGCTGCGCCCATTAATTGGGCTGTAATTAATGGTGAAACGGAAAGTGGTGTTACTAGCTTTAAATTAAAGCACGAGATAGATACAGGTAATATGTTGTTTCAAGCAAAAGCTCCTATAAGTAAAAGAACTACAGCTGGTGAGTTACACGATACATTAATGCATGTTGGTGCTGATTTAATTTTAAAGACTGTAAAAGCAATTGAAAGTGGTAGCTACGAATTAAAACCACAAGACGATACACAAAGTATTCACGCGCCAAAATTATTTAAAGAGACTTGTAAAATTAATTGGAACAATCCAGCCGAAAAAATATATAATTTAATACGCGGACTTTCGCCTTATCCCGCTGCGTTTACAGAGTTTGTAGTTAAGAACCATCAAACGCTTAGTATAAAAATTTTCATATCAGAGATGGAAGATAGTAATCACACTTTAACATCAGGTACAGTAATAACCGATAGTAAAACATTTTTGAAAGTGGCGTGCAGTAAAGGATACATCTATGTAAAGGAACTGCAAATGGCTGGAAAGAAACGAATGTTAGTAGAAGAATTTTTGCGTGGTTTTAAAATCGATTCTGATTTTAAATTTTCATAGTCTGTATTTGCCTGTTATTACTGGGCTGTAGGGTATGATAGTTTTAGTCTGTCATTAAATATGTTCACCCTGAGAGGAGTTGAAGAGTAATTTTTTTATATACCTTATATATGTATACATCTATATATAAGGAAAGTCTTTATTAATAGTATATGACACTTATATAAGGTTGAAAAGGGTTATTAATTGACATTTTAGAGATTTCCTGTCGCCGAAAGTCCCATTATAATAGAGATACAGGGCATATTTATTAACAAAGTGCGATTTTATTAACAAAACAAGTACTTTTTTTTATAAAACACTTGACAAATGAGGATTAGCGTATACATTTGTAATGTAATTAATTTAGAAAGTTTAACCCTTAAAAACAAAACAAAATGAACAAAGCAGAATTAATCGAAGCAATTGCAAACGGATCAAAATTAACTAAAGCTGACTCAGGTCGTGCATTAGATTCAGCTATCGAAGCTATTAGCAAAGCGTTAAAAAAAGGAGATCGTTTATCTTTAGTAGGATTTGGATCTTTCTCAGTAGCTAAGCGTGCTGCACGTTTAGGACGTAACCCTCAAACAGGAAAAGAAATTAAAATTGCTGCTAAAAAAGTAGTAAAATTTAAAGCTGGAACTGAGTTAGCTACTAGCGTTAATGGAGCAAGTGCAAAAAAAGCAAAATAATTAGGAAACTAATTAATCAACTAACCCTCAAGCTTTGCTTGGGGGTTTTTTGTTTTGTGTATTTTGAATAGGAACACGTATAGCGCTATTTAAACGGATAAGAACAGATTTATTGTGTTGTTATAATAGAAGCCGCGTTCATCAGTTTAATCCGTTAAATCCGCGTTCCTATTTGAATAAACTCTAATTAAATCGTATTTTTATAATCATGATCGACAGACAGCGTATAGAACCCTTTTCGAAATTAGAACTACTTGCCAAACAAGTGGTAGAAGGTTTTATTACAGGCTTACATAAAAGTCCTTTTCATGGTTTTTCTGTAGAGTTTGCTGAACATCGTATTTATAATCCAGGAGAAAGTACTAAACACATTGATTGGAAATTATTTGGGAAAACAGATAAGTTATTCATCAAGCGTTATGAAGAAGAAACAAATTTACGTTGTCAAATTATTATTGATACGTCAAATTCTATGTTGTTTCCTTTAGATCAAAAAAAAGATGGAACCTTAAATAAATTATCTTTTTCGGTTTATGCAGCAGCTGCTTTATTGCAGTTATTGAAAAATCAACGCGATGCTTTTGGGTTGACTTTGTTTGATACAGAAGTATATAAACACTTTAATGCCAAAGCAAATCCTACTCAACAAAAAATGATTTATCATGAGTTGGAGGAGTTGCTTAATAAAACGGTTTATGAAGAAGCATCTACAACTCAATCGGCCAAGGCATTAGACCAAATTGCAGAAATTATTCATAAACGTTCGTTGGTAGTTATTTTTAGTGATTTATTTGAAGATCAATCTCACTTGGAATCTATTTTTGCTGCACTTCAACATTTAAAATACAAAAAACATGATGTGGTTTTATTTCATGTAACGGATAAAAAGCAGGAGATGGATTTTGAATTTGAAAATCGCCCTTACCATTTTATTGATATTGAAACTAAAGAAGAAATCAAATTAAATCCAAATCAGATTAAAGAGATGTACACTCAAAAAATTACGGAGTACACCGAATCTATTAAGCTCAAATGCGGACAATACAAAATTGATTTCGTAGAAGCTGACATTAACCAAGGCTTTGATACAGTTTTACAAACTTATTTGGTAAAACGTGCAGCGATGTTGAGGTAATGTTTTGGAGCTTTGCCTAGTGCGGTTTGAAACATTTTCTTACCGAAATATTACTGACAAAGCTAACTGCTTTTGCAAATGCTTATACTGCCGCTCGCATAGGAGGCACTGTTAGCTCCTGCTTTTTTTTCAGTTATAGTATTTAATTCTTAATGAGTTTTGTCGTCTGTGACGCATTACCATTATATATTTTCAAAAAATATAAACCATCTGACAGTGAGGAAAAATTTTGCGTATTGATTTGTTTGCCTTTCCAAATAATTTGTCCTGTTAAATTTAATAGTTCATAATATTCGTTTTCCAGTTTACCCTCTATGTTGATAGACGTCGTAAATGGGTTCGGGTATACATTTAGACTTTTTAGCGTTTCGATGTTTTGAATTCCAGTAGCTGAACACAAATTTAGCATATTAAAAACACCAGTGTCAACAACACAGTTTTGCAATTTCATATTAACGATAAAATTATTAATACCGTTTTGCATTTGCACCGCAGTTACTGTTGGTGTATTATATGTTGCCCACAACATTGAATTGTTCCAGTCAGGATGATTGTTTACATTAAGGCTGTGTGGATTCTGAAAGCCTACTGTCACAGTTTTCCAAGTCCAGAATGCTTGACCACTTATTTTATTAGCAGGATTTCTTAAAATGGTTGTCAATTTATTCTGCATCCCTCCTAAAGTGTCTTCACCCCATTCGCCGCACCAAATTGGAACATTTAAGGAATTAGAAAGTGCTGTCCAAGCTGGGATATTAGGAGCACTGAAAAAGAAGGTGTAATAATGAAATTGGAAACACATATTTGGATCAGGCAGTGAGGTATACATTGAGAAGTCTTGAGCGTAATTATTCCCTTCAAGCATGATCATGTGATTGCTGTCAACTGTTCGGATTTCTGTTATTATACTGCTATATAGATTAACTAAATCGGGCCACCACCAAATATTTGGTTCGTTTAATAAATCGTAAGAAGCAATTATACCTCGATTTTTATATCTATTTGCAATTGCCTTCCAAAGTTGAATCGTTCTGTTTTTATTCACTGGTGAGTTCCATAAATCAATAGAATCAGGATCCGCTATAAAATGCGTTGCTTGACCTCCAGGCGCAGCATGCATATCCAGCACAGCATAAACATTATAATCTTCGCACCAGTCTAAAACACTATCAAGAATAGCCCAGCCTTGTTGCTTGTAAACATATGGATTTGCATCATCTTCTAATAAGTTATGATTAAATGGAATACGAACAACATTGTAGCATTCTTGCGAAATCTTTTTGATATCTGCTCGAGTGATGTAGTTTTTATAAACGGAGTCTCTGAAATTATTAAATGCAGTTGGACCAACTATTGAAGTCATCTTGTTGATAATATCTTTTTCAGAAATCAGTCCACCGCCCCACATTAATCCTTCCCACATCAACCATGAACCTATATTCACGCCATCAAGATTAATTGGTGTATTTTGACCATTATGTATTTGTTGGCCATTGCGATGCACAAAAGAGGTATTGTTCCAAATGGCCTGTGCATGGATTTTATTTACTGAAATAAGAAGTACTAACAATAAAAGTAGATTTCTTGTCAGGTCACTAATTGTTTTTTTACTCATATTTTGTTTCATTGTCTGTTGTCAATTAAGGTTGCAGCCTAACTAATCGCTAAGACTCATCAATTCATTTACAATCATTTGTAAATAATTATAATTACTTAAGACGTTTAGTTTTCATAAATATATAAATTTTTGACCTAAAAAAACTCATCTACCAAAAGCAGATGAGTTTTTAATGAATTACTCCTGTAAATTATTTACCTGCTGGTGCAGTATAATATTTTAATGCCTCAGGCATAAAGGCTTTTAAATCGGCTATACGTGTAGCATCGCTTGGATGGGTACTTAACAATTCTATTGGTTTTGCGCCACCACTAGCTGCCGCCATACGTTCCCAAAAACTTACTGCGGCGTTTGGATCATAACCGCCCATGGCTGCAAATATTAAGCCCATTTTATCAGCTTCTGTTTCGTGGTTACGGCTAAATTTAAGCATGCCTAATTGTGAGCCAATACCAAATGATTGTTGAAATAAAGCTTGTGTTAAAGCTGGCTTAGTTTGCGTAGCAGCGCCTAATGCTGCGCCTCCTAATTGCACTAACATTCCATTACTCATTCGCTCACTTCCGTGGCGTGCAATAGCGTGTGCAATTTCGTGCCCCATAACCACAGCTAAGCTAGCTTCATCTTGTGTTACAGGTAAAATACCTGTATATACTACTACTTTTCCACCAGGCATACACCAAGCATTTACTGCTGGGTCTTCTACCACATTAAATGCCCACTGAAAACCATCTAATTGAGAACTTAATCCTTTATCAGCATAATATTTTTCAACTGCTTTTTGAATTTTTATACCGATACTTCTTACCATTACTACACGTTTGTCTGTATCAGGTAATGGTTTATTGGTTGCTAAAAATTTATCGTATTCCGAATAGCTCATGGTCATCATTTCGCTCTCGGTTACCAAGTTTAATGAACGACGACCGGTAATAGCATTTTTTTGACAAGCAATAAAAATAGCTCCAATAATAGAAGCTGTAATGATTATTTTTTTCATAAATTTTTTAGTTTATTTCTGCACTTAAGCCTTTTTCTAAAAGAGCTTCGCAAATGGGTTTTAATTTGTTTATGGGGCCTTGTTTTACAACGCACTTACCAGTGAAATGAACCAGTGTAGCGCATTGCTCTGCTTGTATGGTATCATGTCCACAATATTTTGTTAAGCACTCAATTACCCATTCAAAGGTATTTACATCATCATTAAATAAAATGATGTTATTTTCTTGTTTTTCTTTTGTAATGACATCGAGTTCTAGTAACTCTTCTGTGTCTGTATAATTATTCGTCATCATACTACAAAATTAATAAATAATGCTATGCAGAGGTTGTTAATTTATTGCATTTTTTAATGGTAATAGAACACGGATGACACAGATTAGACAGATTTTCGCTGATTATTTCATGAAATAGTGTATCAGCTAATATCACACATTTATCATACCTTGTTAGGGGTGCGGCTGGCTTTGGCAATTCGGAGCGAACCACCTTTCTGGGGAGCTAATGCGGGGCAAATGGTGGTTGGCGAATTGCCTTGAATTTTTGTTTCTTTTTGTTAAAGCAAAAAGAAAAGTAAAATTGATTATAGTTTTGGTTAGTCCATCAATTTAAACTGAAAAATATATGGAACTTAAAATTATCGACTCAAATATTGAGTTGCTTCAGCACCGTATATTTTTTTACCGTCTTTATATACGGTAATATAAGCGTCTATAATACCAACAGAAATAGCTTCATCTTTTAATTTTTTAGCAAATGAAGCTGCTGTAAAGTTTCCGATGGTATAAATATATAAGCCATTAATTACGACATTTTGTACTGGCCAGGTTTTAATATTTAAGAATTTAGAAGCCACTTCATTTGGTACTTGATTTTTATATGCTCCAATTTGTACTTTAAACGAAATTCCAGCTTCATCTGTTTTAACACCATTTTCGGCAGTAGGAGCAGGACCAGACGTAACACCATTTGAGAAAGCAGCCACCGTTGGAGTAGGTGTTGCGCTAGTTGTTATTGCAGTAGTATTATTTGTTGGAGTGACAACAGTATTATTTGTAATTATTGCAGGACTAGTAGCGCCACCAAAAATAATTGGATTTTCTGTTTCCATTTTTAGGTTAGTATTTTCTGTTTGTAGTTTTTGCCCTTCTGCAAATGGTATACGCTTGGCATTGTAATAAGCCGATACAAATGCATCTTTTACACCTAAGTCAACTACTTTACGTTTATCTCCTAATAATCTATCTTTCTGATTATATATACCAGCTGTGTAACGGTATAGTCCACTAGGTAACTTCTCTGTATAAATTGGTTTTAAATTAAATAATTGTCCGCGTGTTACTTGTTTTGAGTAAACACCAATTTGAACAGTGTACAATAAACCATTCATTTTCTCTAACTCGTTAGTTACTTCAGCAGGTTGAGAGTCTGTCGCATTATTAGTAACGTTAGCAGTAGGGGTTGTAAATGTATTTCTTGGCACGTTAGAATTAGCGGTAATGCCAGCACTTGTATTGGCTGTTGGTTCAACAGTTTGTCCTGCCGCTTTTGCTTTATCAGCTGCTTCGCTTAAGTTAATACGTTTGCCATTATAATAAGCAACTACAAAGGCATCGCTATAACCTAAATTTCTTAAATCATTTTTAACGGCGTTTGCACTTCCGTATTGTTCAAAATTACCAGCCATGTAACGGATGTATCCGCTTGGTGTAGTTTGAGCAATTACTGGTGTTAATCCTTTAAAGGTATTGTTTGGTAAAGGTGCCTTAAATGCTCCAATTTGAACCTTGAAAACTAAACCATCAGGAATTTTTTCGTCAATTGGAATTGGTTTATCTGCAGTGTATGCATTATTAGGTTTCACTTCTAATCCTTCTACTTTTAATGTTATAACAGGTGTATTAGCAGTTGTGTTATTTCCTGTTGTATTGTTTGTTGTATTGTTTGGTTTGTTAGAGTTAGTTGCGGCATTATTATTAGTTGCATTATTGTTATTGCCAGCGACATTGTTACTACTAGCAGTATTTCCATTATTCGTGCTGTTGTTATTTGCAGCACTGTTGTTATTATTAACATTTGGATTAGCATTTGTAGCAATAGCATTTGAATTGGTAATTTGATTTAAATTGTTCAATGCCTCTATGCCATATTTATTAGCGTCAATTAATAAATTTTTCTTAGCTCCTAAATCATTAGTTTGATTAGCTTTTGTAAATGTTTCTTGTTTTTTAGTAAATGCTGTTTGCGCTTTTGTTTTTAAATTATTCTGTGCAGCAGTTAATGTTACTGGCACTGCATTTAAACGAGTATTATATTCTTTATCATTTGCTTGTGCTAGTAAAGTTAAACCATCTACATGCGCTTGATTATTTGTATTTAATATGTTTTTAGTTTCATTTAGTTTAGTAAGTGCTTCAGGATTTTCTGTAGCAACATTTGGTTTTTTAGTAACATAAGTTGGGAATTGTTTTTTGTAAATATCTAACAAAGTTTGTTGTTTAAATAAAGCTTGAAATTCTTTTTCTTCGGCATTACTATAACCACCAAGTTTTGCACCATCGGTAGGGTAGGCATTAGCTTCTTCTCTTAATTTAATTGCTTGATTTAAAAATAAATTAGCTTCATTGGTAATCATATCAGCTGAACTTAATTCAGGAATATTTTTGCCTTTTGCCATTTGTGCTAATTCTTCTAGGCTTTGTTTGTTAGCTTCGAAAGTTGCTTTATTTAATTGTTGTTGTTTTTGACTAGCTTCTACTTTTTTACTTAAGGCCGTTGCTTCTAATGTTTTTGCTTCATTAATATCTTTATCTTTTTCTGCACCAGTTTTTGTAGCGGATAATTTTCTTAAAGCTAAAGCATCATCATTCATTTTATCAGCTTGAGATAAGATAGATGTAATTGCTGACTGATCCAATGTTTCGCCCGAAGTATTAATAGATGCTAATTGACTTGCATTATCTAAACTGGAAGCAATAGCTTTGTCTTGTTCTAAAGCGGCGTTTATTTTTTCTGTAGCTTGGTCTTTTAATGTTTTTGCTTCCGAATCAATATATGGGTTAAAAGTTAATAGGTTTGATTCATTAGGATTGTTTAAACTGTTTTTTAAAGCTAATGCTTCGGCTGCAGCACCATTTCCTTTTGTATTAGTGGGGTTTATTGAAGCGTTAGTACCAACCTCATTATTAGGAGTTATGGAGTTTGTTCCATTTGAATTTGTGTTGCTACTACTGCTATTATTATTATTTGTTGAAGCAACAGAGTTAGTACTTACTCCATTTTCATTAGTACTAGAAACGTTATTGGTAGCCACAGAATTAGTACTAGTCGCATTGTTATTAGTAGCAGCTACCGAATTTGTACTAGTAGCATTGCTATTAGTTGTAGCTACCGAATTTGTATTAGAAGCGTTGTTATTAGTTGCAACAGTGTTTGTGTTTGCTGAATTTGTTGCAGCTACTGTATTTGTAGTTGTTGCATTTGGATTATTTGTTCTGTTAGCATTTGTAGCATTAACCGTATTGCTGTTAACTGCATTTATATTATTTGCGGCAATGGCAGCAGTATTATTTTTAGTTAATTCTGTTGCTTCAGATAGTGCTTTAATAGCAGCGATTTCTTTTTCGTTTGCTTGTAGTAATAAGTTTGCCTTTTCAGCAGGAGTTTTTGCTGTTAATGACTGACCGATAAACGCCTTTGCTTCTGTGTTTAATTTTTCGGATGTTGCTTTTAAATCTTGTGCTTGTTTATTGTCTGCTTTACTAAATGAAGGATTTTTAGCGAGTTTATCACTTTGTAATTTTAATTCGTTTTGATTAGCCTTACTTAATGCTAAGTAAGCATCTACTTGTAACTGAGTGGTTTTTGTAATTTCATTATTTACATTAGCAATAGCATCAGCAGGGTTGGAACCAGCATCTAAAGGTTTTACTTGATAAGTAGGGTTTGCTTTAGATAAAATATCTAATGCTTTTTGTTGTTTAGCAAGCGCTTCATTTTCTTTTTCTTCTGCATTACTTAGTCCGCCAAGTTTAGCAGCGCCAGATGGATAAGCATCTGCTTCTGTACGTAATTTTTGAGCTTGCTTAAAGTTTAAGGCGGCTTCATCTACTAACATATTTGCTTGCGAAATGGCATCGCTTGTTTTTGCTCCATTTACTTTTTGAAGTTCTGCTAAGTTGCTACTATTATTTTCAAACGTTGCTTTGTTTTGTTTTTGAGCAAGAACAGAAGCTTCTAGTTTTTTATCGACGGATAGTTTTTCGTTATCAGTAGCTTGTTTTATTAAGACATCTTTTTCGGTACCTGATTTTGTGGCAGATTCTTTTCGTTGTTCAAAAGCTTTATTATTTAAGGCTTCTGCTTCGTTTAGTAATGTTTCTGGTTTACCATTAGAACTGTTTTTAATAGCAGTTTCGGTTTTTGAGATAGTGTTGTTTAAGGCTATTTCATTTTGCTTTGCCGCATCAAATTTTTGAGTTGATGCTTGCTTCAAAACAACTGATGTATTTTCTTTATAATCATTGTAATTAAAAATTTGGTTAGCGGCAGTTGAATTGGCGTTTAATTCATTTTTTAAATTATTTAATTCGTTTAAAAAGACTGAATTATCTGTTCCTGCGCTCGTATTAATTGGTTTAATGGTTTCATTACTAGTTGGTGCATTGGTACTAATAGCATTGTTATTTCCATTAGACGAATTATTGCCTTTGTTATTTAAAGCATTAGCATTTTCGTTAGCCGCGTTGTTATTATTATTGGCTGCTATCGTATTGCTGTTTGTTGGGCTGGTAGTATTATTTTCGTTTGCTATCGCATTTCCATTAGCAGAATTGTTTTCGTTGGCCGAATTAATGTTTGTTGAATTTGTAGTGCTGCTCGAGTTATTATTTGCAATGGCATTACTTTCTAGTTTGTTGATAGTAGAATTATTTGAAGCTATTGCTTTATCATTATCAAATTTTAGTTTTTCTAGTTTTTTTATTTCATCATTAATGTTCTTTTTATCTGCAGTATTCGTTGTTTTAGATAATTCATTTTTGTTAAGAGCAATTAAATCATTTACATCTTTGTTATATGTTTTTAAAATTTCATTTTGTTTAGCAATACTTTCTTTATTTGAATTATCAATAGGTGTTTCATTTATTTTTGAAGTGTATTTGCTAGTAATACCCTCGTAAGATAATGCTGTTGCATTTTTGTTAGTATTATCAATGTTTGAATTTGAATTATTTGGATTTGAAGTTGTGTTGTTGTTGCTTATCGATGTCGCATTTCCATTCTCATTTCCATTCTCATTTCCATTTGTGTTGTTATTTATAGCAACGCCATCTGTTTTTTCGTTTAATATTTTAGCAGCAATTTGCAGTTCTTGATTTACACCTTCAACTTCATTTTTAAGAGATTCGATTTTTTGGTTGTTAGTAGCAAGGTCTTTGTTTTTTAAATCAATCTCCGTGTTAAGTTCGCGAATTTGAGCAGATATATTTTCTTTAATGGATTTATCGTTTTCGTTTGCTAAATCTTTTTCTAAATTTTCAGTTTCACTTTTTAGCATATTAATTTCAGAAACGATTCCATTATTTTTCTTTTCCGAATTAATTAATTCTTGTTGCTTTAATTCAGATTCTGCTTTTAAAGAAGTTAATAATTCGCTTGATTGATTTTTTTGTTTAGATAAATCATCTAATTCTTTTTGAATACTCTCTAATTTTGTTAATGCTTCTTTATTGTTCTTGTTTTTAATTACAGTTTCTAACTGTGTGATGTATTGATTGGTTAAATCCGCTTCTTTTTGCTGTGTATTAGCGTCTACTTCAAGTTTTTTAGCGATGTTTGTAGCTGTATTAGCAACTGCAGAGGCAATTTTAGCGTCTTCTTTTAATTGATTGGCTTTAGCTAATTCTTCATTCTTTTTTGCTACATCAGTTATAGCATTCGCATTTTCAATAGCTGTTTCTGCTTCTTTTTCTATAGCAACCGATTCGGCTGTTTTTTGAGTAGCTAATCCAAAAGCATCCTGAGCTTCTTGTTTTAATTTGGTGGCTTCATCGCTGGCTTCCTTGGCATCCATTTTAGCAATGGATAGTAATTGTTCGTTTGTTACATTTTTATTAGTATTAGTTTTTGGTTCTGTTTCGTTACTGCCAATAACAGTTGGGTTATTGGTGCCAACTGCATTTAAGTTTTTGTTATCATCACCTGTTGTTTGATTTTTATTGGCATCTTTAATTAAGTTATTGTTGTATGGTTCATTTTCATTAACTTCTAGTTTTGCTTTCTTTTCAATTAAATCTATCATCATGCTGTAATTTTCATCAGTAACAGAACCATCAAAGTAGTTAATGATTTTTAATATTTTTTTATCATAAGAGATTACTTGTTTGTATGGTTTTAAAGTATATGCAACAGGGATATTGATAGCATCTGATTGAGTAGGAATACCAGGGGTTTCAACAGTAAAAATGAATTTACCGCCATTAGGTAGTTCCATATTATAATCACCATTTTCGCCAGCTTGAAACGTACCTGCAATCTGTCCGTCGGCCATATTTTTTACTGTAATTTTTGATTTAATACTTTGCGAAGCTTCTTCTTTTACCACCGTGCCTTTCATCACAGCAAAATTCATCGGACGGCGTTCCGTATTGATTTTTAATACATCCAGTTTTCCAAATGGGCTATATCTTCCTGTACTAAAGAAAGCAGTTTTTTCAAGAGAATCGGTTACAAATAAAATATCGTCATCTGGTGAGTTGATAGGAAACTCTAAATTCTCAGGCTTAGTCCAAGTTTGTGTTTCGGCATTGTATGTCGTTTTAAAAACATCATAACCTCCCATGCTGTTATGACCTTTAGAACTGAAGTAAAGAGTATTGCCATTTGGATGAAGAAATGGATAGTCCTCATCAAATTCTGTATTGATAGAAGCAGGAAGCATGGTTGGTTTACTCCAACTACCATTTGGCAATTTATTGACATAAAAAATATCTCTTCCATTACCACCACCTTCGCCGTAGCTTGAATAATAAAGCCTTTCGCCACTACGAGGCAAATAAACAACCGATTTATCTTTTTTCTTTTTATCGTAACCCGATTTGTACTCGTCGGGTTTTACTAATAATTTTCCTCCAATTTCTTTTACGTCATAACCTTTAAAATAATCAGCTTCGTTTAATTGTTTTTTATTAATAACCACTAAGTCGGTTAAATTAGAGAGTAAGCGTTTGCCGTTTTTACAAGCTTGTATTTCTCTATCAACTTGCAGTCTCTTAATAGAAGCGGTGCTTCCAATGGATTTATATTCAGTATATAGTTTAATGGCCTCATCAAATCTATAGTTGACGTGATAAGTTTTCGCTAAATAAAATTTCGCGTCTTTTGGAGCATCTGCAGGATTTTTAGTAGCAAGTAGTAAATAGGAATAAGGTTTCTTTTTATCAGGTTCCGTGTATAACATACAAACGCCTAGTTTGTAATTGTAATCAGGATCTTTTGGATAGAGAGAAACGAGTTGAGCGAATAATTTATAGGCTAAATTATAATCTTCATCTTCAAAATATTTTTCAGCTTGTTTTTTAAGGTCATCTTCGTTTTTAACTTGCGAATAAGAATCTGAGCAATAAAAAATTGCTAAAAAGATAAATAAAAAGCTTAAACGCATTCTATTTATACGAAGTATGTGACTAATATGATTCAGATTCAGTCTCAAATTTATCTAAAATAGCTAAAATATTTAGTATATAGATGCTAGTTAACAAGAATTTGCATAATATTTATGCAAATAAATAGTTTTTATCCAATTGCCAGTGTTTAAATGATAGCTGAATTGCCAAAAAAAAGCCCCACTAAAGTTAGCGAGGCTTTTTAATCTATTTTAAAAAATAGGATTATTTTGTTAAAACAACTTTTTTAGTAGTAATTGAACCGTTAGAGTTTAATTTCACGAAGTATGCTCCGTTAGCTAAACCTGATAAATCAACAACATTGTTGCCTTTAACTAAAGTGTTAGAATAAACTTTATCACCAATTACATTATAAACGTCAACAGAAGAATTCACTTCAACTGCATTGATATTTAATAAACCTGTTGTTGGGTTAGGGAAAATAGAAATTGAATTGTTAGCAGAGATTGATTTGATACCAACACCACTAGTTACTTTTTCAATTTTAATATCATCTAAACGAACATTAATTTGCTGACTTGCTGCTGTTAAAGAACCTTTACCACCAATAGCAAAATAACGTGTTTCAGTAGCTGTTGCTACATAATTCACTGAATCTTTTAACCAGCCAGCAGTTGCAGGAAGAGCAGTTGGAACTAATGCAGAGTATGGTTTTAGTACATCTGTCATAGAAGCGATATCGTTAACTAATCCAGAAAACACACCTGTTTGACCATTTACAGCTAAACCAGCAGCAGTAGAAGATTTTTTCCAAAAAGAGATTTTATAAGTATCTCCTGTGGTAATATCCATACACGGTAAAATATTCATAGTTTCATAAGTACCATTTGGTGCACCCATTGTTGTATTATTAATATTGTATAACAATGAAAGACCACCTGAATGAGCCATAGTGTTTGTAACAGAAAAACCTAAACCTAAACCAGCCCATGATGGAGTAATACTGTTAAAATCATAAGAAGTTTGAATACCATTTGTATAAGTAGTAGATGTTAACGCAACTGGAATAGAGTTAACTACCATTGCAGCAGCCGTATCATTAGTTAAGTTATTATCGCTAACAGCAGCACACCATGTTTTGATCATATAAACATTTTGAGCAGAGAAGTTATAAGTAACAGGGAATAATACTAAAGCTGAATCGCCAGGAGCTAAAGGCCCTGGAAATGTACCTAATGTAGAAGCTACACCATTAACGCTGTAGTTTACAGGAATGTTACTTTCTGTTGTGTTTCCTAAATTTTTAATTTGAGAAACTACTGTATGAGTACCTAATGAACAGTTTTGCTCTGCTGCAAGAGTTGTTGCACCGGTTAAAACACCAATAGCGTTAGTTGTAATATTTATAGCTGGAGCAGTTGCATCAAGAATGTTAAATGTACCATCAAAATCAAGTGGATTAATATACTGATCACCATCAACATGAAAACTACAAACTATATTGCCAGTTGTTCCCATTGGTACAGTAATGTTGATGCGGATAGGGTAGTCACCAACGGGAGCTCCTACGTAACCTTGAGGAACGATACCACCGTAGTAGTTATCATCATTACCCCAAGAAATTGTTTGACCTGTAATACCGTTATATACCTCAGGACCATCAGAAGCTGCATTTCCATCATCTGGACCTAACGTTGGAGTGTTAGTAGTACTGTTTACAGTAATACCTGCTGGGAAAGTAATTGTTAAACCATCTCCGAACTCTGCATCAACGTTAGCTAAAGCTAATACTAAGTCAATATCTTGAGTAGCACCTGCAGTGTAAGAAGTATTAGAAACTATACTAGCAGAAATTGTCATTGGAGTATTTGGACCACCAGTTTTAGCGTGTACTCCTTTTTTTACTCCATTTAATTCGCTGATAACAGCCTTTTGACCAATTTGTAAAGGCTTATTAACTTTCAAAGTTGTTTGAGCAGTAGCTGCTAAAGCAAAAAATGAAGTTAAACCCATTAAGTAGATTTTTTTCATGTTGTTTATTTGTTATTTGTGTTTATATAATTTTCATAAATATAATGATAATAAAACAATTCGGGAATGTACTTGTCACTAATGAGAGTAATATTGATTATTATATGCTAATAATCAATAAGTTATTTTATTTAACATTTACCTCTTTTTGCTTCCCAGATTTTAATGAAGTAATTACCACTTTATTAATATATAAAATCGAAATGGGTAGCTTTATTTTTAATGTCTTATTTTCTTTTACAAAGTCTGTTATTATTTCTTGCTTCAAATTATTTTTCAGGAATAATTCTATTTTGTAATTATCTTGTTCACTTCCCTTATTATATATTATTAGTTTAGTATCACTAATCATAGTAATAAAATAGTACGGATATAAGCCAGAAGAGTAATTTGCCCTATATATTGAAAATTTAGGATTTACTTTTCCTGTTGAATCAATTTGTTGTAGACTAAAGTCCCAAATTACTTGTTTATCTGGGCTAATTTCTGAAATCCTATTCAGACTTCCTTCGCAAATAAGATAATTATTGTTTGTTAATTTCTTTACACTACCCATTTTATCTACTTTACCATTCGTGTATGCATCATAGTTTAAATAAAATCGATATTTTAACTGATAGCCGTCGTTTTTATCTATAGGAAAATGAATAATATCAACACTCGATATTTTCCCATTATTTATGTCATTATTATTGAATATTAAAAAATCATTATTACTAATAAATTGGATGTCATGCTGTAGTTGAAATATATCTGTTTCAAATATATCGTCATGATCATCTAGTTTTGTGCCGTACGATGCTATAATTTTTTTTGATAATTTATCAATTTTTATAATCCTATTTAAGTTTTTGAAGGATAGATACACAACATTATTTTTTGCATCAATAGTAAAGGAATTAGCATGTGGGTTGATGATTCCATTTTCAGATGGTACTTTACTATTTACTAATAATTCGTATGGAAAATGTTCCTTCATTAACCATGACCAAACAATTTTACCATTTTTGTCACATTCAACAATATTACAGAAGTCTATGTTTTCTGTTTTCGAATTATTTCCTTCATTTGCAAAATTTACTTTTTCATTTGCTAATATCATGTAATTTCCATTTTCAAGTTTTTGAAAAGCATGGTGATACCCATTAAAAGCACTATCCAACATAAATCCTTTGGTTGGTGCTTGCCATTGTATATTAAAATTTAAATCACACTGAAGAGCATTTGGATGATTTATCAATGTAAGGGATCCGTCGTGATTCATTTTTAAATCACGTATAGCATTTAATTTCATAATATCATTTTCTTGATCAGGAACAAACCATACTATTTTTCCATTTCTATCAATTGCACATCTATATTGATCGCACCATATTATACCATCTAAAATTTTCGTTTTATTATTGTAATGCTGAACGGATTTAAATTTTTTGCTTTCATTTAATTTCGAGTTTAATATTGAAAAATAATACGTTTTAGAATTTTCTTTTGTATTGTTTTTTAGTTCAGTTGAAACTGACCATTTATAAGCTTTGCCAATTTCAAGGTCTTTTATTAGTGTTATGGGGAACTGTTCTTTTTTTGAAACAATCAGATATTGTTCCGAACCAGAAGCATAAATAATATTAAAAGTATATGATTTTGCTTTAGGATTATATGGGGCTTCAAACATAATTTGATTATAATTCAACTTACTACTATCTTTGGGTAAATATTGCCCATGTAATGGCAGTATAAAACTGACCATGAAAAAAAACAGTATATATTTATTTTTAAGTTTATTCATTTTATTTTTAACAATTAACGGCTGTACTAATAAAGAAGTAACAGAACGCAAAGAAACTACTGAACTAGCTAATAAACAAACAAAAATTGATTCGATTGTTGTTGAAGAAGAATTATGGACACCTCCAGACACTAGTACCTTGCCTCATGATGAGTTTGGTGAGATGGTTAGATACGGTAGAGAATTAATTGTTAATACAGCATATTACATTGGACCAGAAGGAAAGGCTGGTAAATTTTTAGGCAATAAAATGAATTGTACCAATTGTCATTTGGATGCCGGAACAAAACCTTATGCATTTAATTTTTATAGCACACATGCACGTTATCCCCAATATCGCGCTCGTGAAAATAAAATATTATCATTAGCCGATAGAGTTAACAATTGCATTGAGCGTCCTCACAACGGTAAACACATGCCTTTGAACAATAAAGAAATGATTGCCATTATTAGTTATATGAAATGGCTGGGCGAAAACGTACCTGTTAATGCTCATGTAAAAGGTGATGGACCAATAAAGGTTGATTTTCCTGAGAGAGCAGCAGATCCATTTAAAGGAGAAGAGGTCTATAAGAGAGAATGTTTAAGTTGCCATGGAGTAAATGGCGAAGGTAAAATGAGAGCAGATAATGTTTGCTATGAATATCCTCCGTTATGGGGTGAAAAAAGCTATCAATCGGGTAGTAGTGTGCACCGTTTAATTAAAATGGCACCTTTTGTTTATGCCAATATGCCCAATAAAATAGCCACATATCAAAACCCAAAATTAACGATTGAAGAAGCCTATGATGTAGTAGCATTTATTAATAATGATACCATTCATAAGCGCCCACAGCCTATTACTAAATCTGATTATGCAAGTCTGCCTCATAAACCAATTGACTATGATAAAGGTCCTTATTTAGATCCTTTTTCAGAAGCTCAGCATAAATACGGTCCGTACAAAGAAATTGTAGATTATTACAAAAAGATTGGAAAAAAGGCTAATTATTAGATTATTTAATCTTCTTATAACAAGATAAATTTTAATAATTGTAACTTTACTCCATGATTTTAGAAAGCCCCCAAGAGTTAATTTTACAATCTACTCAACTAAGCAACGAATTAAAAAACATTGCTAAAAAAATATTCAAAGGTGAACGTATTTCTTTTGATGAAGGTTTGTATTTATTTGAACATGCTGAACTTTCTTATTTAGGAACTTTGGCTAATTATGTGAGAGAAAAAAAGAATAAAAATTTCGTTTTCTTTAACCGTAATTTTCATGTTGAACCAACAAATATTTGCGTTTATACCTGTTCTTTTTGTGCTTACTCTCGTTTAATAAAACAACGTGAAGAAGGCTGGGAATTATCCATCGATCAAATGATGGATTTGATTAAAAAATATGATGGACAGCATGTAACCGAAGTTCATATTACTGGAGGAGTTATTCCAAAACAAGACTTAGCTTTTTATATAACCTTATTTAAAACTATTAAAGCTCACCGACCAGATTTACATGTGAAGGCATTAACGCCAGTTGAGTGTCATTACATATTTAAGAAAGCAAAAGTTACTTACGAAGAAGGTATGAGGCTGTTGAGAGAATCGGGATTAGATTCGATGCCAGGTGGTGGTGCTGAGATTTTTGACAAAGAAATTAGAGATAAAATTGCTGGTGGAAAATGTAGTGCCGAAGAATGGTTAAGTATTCATGAAATTTGGCATGGACTAGGAATGCAATCTAATGCAACCATGTTATATGGACACATTGAAACCTTTGCTCATAGAGTAGATCATTTAGAAAGATTACGTCAATTACAAGATAAAACGAAAGGTTTTAATGCATTTATACCATTAAAGTTTAGAAATGGCAACAACGACATGTCAGATGTGCCAGAAGTAAGTGTGATTGAAGATTTAAGAAACTATGCTATAAGCAGAATTTATTTAGATAATTTTGATCATATAAAAGCTTATTGGGCAATGATTGGCAGAAGTACCGCACAATTATCTTTAAATTTTGGAGTAGATGATATGGATGGAACGATTGATGATACCACTAAAATTTACAGTATGGCTGGTGCTGAAGAACAAAATCCTAAATTAACTACGCAAGAGTTGGTGGATATTATTACTCAAGTAAAACGCACGCCAGTTGAGCGAGATACATTATATAATATCGTTAAAGATTATTCGATTAATTAATTTTTGATGGCATATTTTTTTCTAATACTATTTTTAATTTGTTTGTTGTTTCCCGTATTTAGTTATGTGATATTTCCATGGCTCATGAAACAAGCAGCTTCTAAAATTAAGTATGAGAAAAATGAGTATGCTAAAATTACAGAATGGCCTTCTGTAACTATTGTGTTTTCTGTATTTAATGAAGAAAAAGTAATTAGAAGAAAGTTAGAATCTATTTTAAATTCTGATTATCCCAAAGATAAATTACAGGTTTTAATTGGCTCCGATAATTCAACAGATATTACCCATTCAATTATTGAAGAGTTTGTTGCTAACAATTCTAATATCACTTTAGTTAAGAAAACATCTCGTCATGGTAAACTTAAAATTATTAATGAATTAATTGATTTAACAACAACCGAACATTTGGTGTTTACAGATGCCAATGTTTTTTTTGAACCAATAACTCTTAAAGCTTTGGTGTATAATTTACTTGCAAAGGATGCTAAAATGGTTTGTGGAAATATTTTAAAATTCTCTCCAAAAAATCAAGGCATTTCCGACCAAGAAATTTTTTACATGAATTTCGAAAATCAATTAAAGCATCATGAGAGTTTAAAATATGGTTTTTGTGTTGGAGTAGAGGGTGGTTGTTATGCAATTTTGAAATCTCATTTTGTAAAAGTGCCAGATGGTTTTTTAATGGATGATTTTTTTATTACGTTGGATGTTATTTCTAAAGGCGGTAATGTGTTATTTGAGCCAGAAGCCTTATGTTTTGAGGATGTAAACGATGCGCCAATGATTGAATTTAAGCGTAAAATCAGAATATCGTTAGGTAATTTTAGAAATTTAAAGTTTTATAAACATTTATTGTTTCCCATCACAAACGGATTTGGTTTTGCGTTTTTCTCGCACAAAGTATTACGATGGTTTACGCCTTTTGCCATCATGTTTTCATTTGCCTTAGCATTGATATTGATGCTGTATTGTCCATTTTTCAAATGGGTTGCTTTGGCTTATAGCTTATTAATTGTATTGCCAATTTTGACCATTTTTCTCGAAAAAGTTAAATTAAAGATTCCTTTTGTGAATGCTCTAGGCCATTTTATTTTAATGAATTTCGCTTTACTGCTGGGCTATTTTAAATTTATTTCAGCCTCGCACGAAAGTGCTTGGGAACCGCCTAAACGCAATGTTTAATATTTCTGACTTTAAAGTCTTGTTTAGGTGAATTTCTAATTGGCTAATCACCTATTTTTCACTATATTTGCGCCCTTAAAAATTATTTTATAACTAATTGCAATGGTTTCTATTAATGGTGTTACGGTTTCGTTTGGCGGGTATAATTTATTCGACAATGTTTCTTTTTTAATTAATCCGAAAGATCGTATTGGTTTAGCAGGAAAAAATGGAGCAGGAAAAAGTACCATGCTTAAAATTTTAGCGGGGTATCAAACTCCTACTAAAGGTGAAGTATCACGTCCTAAAGATTGCAAAATTGGTTATTTACCTCAGGATATGACGCATCAGCACGGGCGCACTGTTTATGAAGAAACGGAATCTGCTTTTGAGGAAATAAAGCAATTACAAGCAAAATTAAACGATATTAATCATCAGTTAGAAACACGTACCGATTACGAAAGTGATGCGTATATGGATTTAATTCATGATTTGACTGATATCAATGAGCGTTTAAATATTATTGGTGCTGATAACACAGAAGAGGAAATAGAAAAGGTGTTAATTGGTTTAGGATTTCAACGTAAACAATTTCACATGCAAACATCTGAGTTTAGTGGAGGATGGCGTATGCGTATTGAACTTGCTAAATTATTATTACAAAAACCAGATGTGTTGATGCTTGATGAGCCTACTAATCACTTGGATATTGAAGCAATTCAATGGTTAGAGGATTTTATGGAGATATTTTCGGGAGCTGTTATTTTAATTAGTCACGATAAAACATTTTTAGATACTGTTACCAAACGTACCATTGAAATCGTCAATCAAAAAATTTACGATTACAAAACAAATTATTCGCATTATCTGATTTTGCGTCAAGAGCGTAAACAACAACAAGAAAATGCTCAAAAAAATCAACAAAAAATGATTGATCAAACGGAAGTGTTGATTGATAAATTTAGAGCAAAGGCTAGCAAATCAGCTATGGCTCAATCGTTGATTAAAAAATTAGATAGATTAGATAGAGTTGAAGTAGACGATATGGATACAGCTTCTGTGCGTTTCCGTTTTCCGCCTCCCGCACATAGCGGTAAAATTGTTATTACAGCTGAACATGCCGGTAAATCTTATGGTGATAAATTAATTTTTAAAGACGCTAATTTTATTATCACTAAAGGAGAAAAAATTGGTTTAGTTGGAAGAAATGGCGAAGGAAAATCAACCATGATGAAAATGATTGCCAATAAAATTAAATATGACGGAACTATTCAATTAGGACATAATATTTTAATGGGTTATTTTGAGCAAGATCAAGAAGAGAAAGTTGATTTGGATAAAACTGTTTTTGAAACGATTGATGAATTAGCGGTTGGCGATGTTCGTAGGCAAGTGCGTAGTTTATTAGGATCGTTTTTATTTCAGGGTGACGATATTGATAAGAAAGTAAAAGTATTAAGTGGTGGAGAGCGCGGCCGTTTAGCTTTATGTAAGTTGTTATTAGAGCCGTATAATTTATTGTTATTAGATGAGCCTACGAATCACTTAGACATTAAATCGAAAGAAGTATTAAAACAATCGCTTCAGGATTATGAAGGAACTTTGGTGATGGTAAGTCACGATAGAGATTTTATGACTGGTATGTGCGATCGTTTATTCGAATTTAGAGATGGTCATGTGAAAGAGTACTTATGTGATATTAAAGAGTTCATGGAAATTCGTAAGGTGGAACGATTAAATGAATTAGATTTAGATAAATCGGGTGTGAAAGCAGTTCCAGTTGCAGAAAAGAAAGTTGCTCCATCATCTGATTTTGAAGCGGCTGAAAAGAAAAAAATACAAACTCAAATTGTATCTCAAATAAAAAAAGTAGAAGAGCAGATTGAGAAATTGGAAGCTGAAATAAAAAGTTTAGATACTAAATTAGCTGATCCAGCTGCTTATGAAGAATTGACTAAAAATCCTAATTTTTTTAATTCATATAATAAACTAAAAAAAGATTTAGAAGTTGAAATGACTAAGTGGGAAGATTTGAGTGCGAGATTGGTTTAATTGCTAGGAACGAAGCAATCTCGAACAATACTAAGTGTTAGATTGCTTCACTCCTTCGTCGTTCGAAATTAATAACAAAAACTCTCACTTCAATCGAAGTGGGAGTTTTTTATTTAATTAAAATTTCAATTTAGTGAAAAACTGAATTAATATCTTGATCTTTATTTATTCCTAATTTTTGACGTATGGTAGATGCTAGAATATTTATGGCAACAGTATTTTCTCCGCCCAAAGGCACAATGATGTCTGCATAACGTTTGGTAGGTTCAATAAATTGCTCGTGCATTGGTTTTACAGTATCGATGTACCTATTTAAAGTTTGTTCCACATTTCTGCCTCGCTCAATAATGTCACGTTTAATAACGCGCAACAAACGTTCGTCGGCAGGAGCATCCACAAAAACTTTTACGTTGCAAATATCTCGTATACGTTTATCTGTAAATAATAATATACCTTCTATTAAAATAACTTCCTTACTTTCAATATGAATCGTTTCAGCAGAGCGAGTACACGTTATGTATGAATAGATTGGCTTTTCAATACTACTGCCTTTTTTTAATTCGTTGATGTGTTTATAGAGTAAATCAAATTCAATAGAATCTGGATGATCGAAATTGATATGTTTTCTTTCTTCAATAGAAATATTTGAATTGTCTTTATAGTAAGAATCTTGAGACAATATAGCAACATGATTTGCAGGTAGTATTTCTAATATCTTATTTACTACAGTTGTTTTACCTGAACCTGTGCCACCGCAAATACCAATAATTAACATAATAGATTTAAAAAAGTATAGTGTAAAAGTAGTAAATTATTTAAACGGATTATGTTGAAGAGGTAATTATAAAAAAGTTTAATTCTTCTTTTTAATCTATTAACTAAAACTTTCCATTCTTGATTTATATGTTGTAATTGCCGTATTTTGATTGTCAGACTCCACTTTGCCATCTTTTAATCTTACAATGCGATGCGCGTGAGCCGCAATATCTTCCTCATGAGTAACAAGGATGATTGTATTTCCGTTTTTATGAATATCTTCCAATAAACCCATAATCTCAACGGATGTTTTACTATCTAAATTCCCAGTTGGTTCATCCGCTAAGATAATAGCAGGATTATTTACTAAAGCTCTGGCAATAGCAACACGCTGACGTTGACCACCTGATAATTCGTTTGGGCGGTGACTCATTCTGTTTCCTAAACCCACTTGTTCTAAAACTTTAGTTGCCATTTCAATACGCTTTGTTTTTTCAATGCCAGCGTAAACTAATGGTAACATAACATTTTCTAGTGTTGTAGAACGTGGTAATAAATTAAAAGTTTGAAAAACGAATCCTATTTGTTTGTTTCTTACTTCTGCCAATTCATTATCGCTCATTTTAGCAACCGCTAATTTGTTAAGGATATATTCGCCCGAAGTAGGGGAGTCTAAGCAACCCAACATGTTCATAAGGGTTGATTTTCCGCTACCACTTGGCCCCATTAAAGCTACGTATTCATTTTTGTAGATGTTAAGAGTTACGCCGCTAAGTGCATGAATTTCTTCTGCACCAATTTTGTACTCTTTCTTAATATCGCTTAATTCAATAATGGGTTCCATAGAATAAAGGTAAAGATTTTAAATTATACTATAATTGAATTATTTTATTGGTAATTATAGCAGATTAAGGGTTAATTAAATCTATAACCTAATTTCACAAAATTACCCGAAAACGAAACGCTCGCTTTTTTTAAAAATGGATCTAGGTGTTTTTTACGATTGCGATTATTTAAAATTGTCATAGCCATATCAAATACCATTAAACCTGCGCCTTGAATAATCACTGAATTCCCAAAGCCATTAAACCTCTCTTGTTTTTTTATGTCAGTTTGATTATTTCCATATTCTTTTAAATAAAAGCCACCCGAAATATAGGCTACATCTAAAATGGCATTGGCTAAAAAGAGTTTTTCAATTTTTGTTTGATTTTTTTGTAAATCATAAAGAGTAGGGGTTGGTTTTGCTTTTGATAATAATCCAGGTAAAGCAATCCCTAAATTAATAATGCCCCAAGCGCCATTCATGAGGTAAAATTCTTTTTCTTCGTAGCTGTTGGTTAGAGCATATCCTACACCACTGCCAATAATGTTAGCACCAGCCCAGGAACTTAATACAATCATACCATTATGGTTTAATTTATTTTTTCTGTTATCAAATTGCTTGATGATAGAATCGGTTTGAGCAATTGAACATTTTAGTGAAATGAATAAAGTAAATAGTAAAATCTGTCTCATGTTAGTTATTTCTATATCAAACATACATAAATTAAAAAGGTTCTCAAACGAGAACCTTTTTTTAAGCATTTAATAGATGAAATTACTGTTTAATGATTTTATAAGCATTTCTCAATTTATTTTGACATACATATAATATGTAAGAGCCTTTATCCATATTTTCTAGATTTAATTCTTTTTTTGTAGTAGTAGAATTTTCGATTGATGTTAAAACCAGTCTTCCCGAAATATCATATAGTTCAAAGGTAATTGGAGTTGTAATTTCTGAAGAAAAAGAAATATTTAATTTTCCTTCCGTTGGATTTGGAGACACTGTTAAATTGTTTAAAAAAGATTGTTCTTGTATTCCGGTAACAGAACAGGCAATATTTCCTACTACTTTTCTCCCAACTCTATCAGCTGAAGGATTTAAAATTAAAGTCATAAAATTATTACCTGCTACGCAATCATTTTTAAGTTGATTTGATAAAAATGGTTCAATATAACTCATGTATCTATTAAAGTAAATCGTGTTACAAGAAGGAGTGTTGCAAGCGGCTTGCCCAATAGTGCATGTTCCACTAGTACCATTTCCAAAATCGCAATGTGTTACGTCTTTAATGATGGAATGAAATTTTATTGTTGAAGCAGTTGGATTATAATGACTGTTTTGAACGGTAGTATCAGCAACGTTATCTTTTTCACCAGAAATGACTAAAGTAGGCACGGTTACTAAGCTTGCACCTGCAACTGATGAAATACCTGCTGTATTTGATGTAGCGGCTGCTAAGTTAAAAACACAAGTAACAGTGCTGTTATTTTGCGCTGCTATATATGAGCAGCCTGCACCCATTGAGTGACCACCAACAGCTGATTTTTGTAATACTTTTCCGTTAAAGGTTGCTAAAGCAGTTGGCGTACTTGTTGTGTTTAATAATAAGCCTTGAGTTGCTAATAATTTCATATCGTCAGCAAAGTTTGCATGGTTAGGAGTTGGAAAAATGGAGCTTTCTGTTCGTGGTAATAAAACTATATACCCTAAAGATGCTAAACGATTATATATATTATCATAACTATCCCAAGTCATAGCAAAGCCATGCCCGAAAACCACTACGGGGAATTGACCATTTGCAACCGTCGTATTATTTCCAGCTACAGTTGCAGGATAATACACTTCGGTTCCAATATTTCTTCCAGTTCCTGGCATGGCAATTCCACCAGAGATTGAAAATCCACCGGTTCTAGTAGCATCTTTAAAATTGATACTCATGTGTCCCACTGGAAATGTTTGCGCTTGACTAACTAATGTAAAGCATGTAGTAATAAGTAGTATTAATTTTTTCATGTGATTTATGTGTTTGTTTGAAACAAAGTAACAGATATAAAACTGTATAATAAATTCCCTAAATTTTAAAAAACAAGATGAGCGATAATGCGGTCCAACAAAAAAGCCTGATCTTTTTAGACCAGGCTTTTCAAGGCTTTCTGTAGTAATTCTGAATTATTATTCAGTAATAATTACTAAATATTTTGAGTTTGACCAGAAATCTTCTGTATTTAAAATTTCTATTTTTTCAACAGTTTTTTCTCCAACTAATTTATATGAACTTGTTGGGTGACTAGTAATGATTTTTGCTTTTTTAGCACCAATATTAATTGATGTAACTTGAGAAGCATCTACTTTAGTAAAGTATTCTTTATTGAAATCATCTTTCAATTTAGTTGATTTTCCCATTCCAATAAATCCGCCTTCTTTAGTAATCACATTTTTTTCTTTTAATTCTTTAGAAGTACCAAAAGCATAAAACGCTGTGTTTAATTTTTCTGTTTTAGCAGAACTTTCAGCTTCAACGTTTTCTAAATTCATAACGATATTGCTTAACTCAATATTTTTAGATTCTAATTGAGCTTTTAAATCAGAGATCTCTCCATCTTTAGCATCAATTTGAGCTTGAAGAGTAGCAATCATTTGCTCTAAACCAGCAATTTTTGAGTTCGCATTTTTTAATTTTTTGCTTAAAGAACCAATACGGTTTTTGTTTTTAGCCATTAAATCGTAAATCGCTTGAATGTCTTCTTTAATAGTCTCTTCTTTGCTTTTTACGTCGCCACTTTGAGAACTAGCCGTTACAATTTTTTCTTTTTCCTTAATAGCATTTAAGTTTTCTTGAATTTCGTTGAATGAATTAACAAATTCTTGCAAAGCCACTTCTTTTTCAGATAACTGACCGTTTAATTCTCCATTTACAGAAGCTAAACTATCTGCTAACGGATTTGCTTCTTTTTCTGAACCACCGCAAGATATGGTAAATAAACTTGATGCAGCGATAACTGCGGCAACTACTAATAATTTTAATGTTTTCATTTATATATTTATTTTAAGGTTGTAAATTTAGGTATTAATACCATAAGCTTGTAAAAGTAACCTTAAAATTCACATTTTTTTGTTTTTTAGTTTTAGCTACATTTGTTTCACAATCCTTATTAATTAATATAAACATGAATCAAACCACTAAACGCCTTTTTGCTATCGTTTTAGGTGCAGTGTTGTTTTTTCATTTTATGATGATTTTGTTTTATTGTTACCCGAATAAAATGAAGCATAAAAAGTTTAATTTTGTAAATTCTCTGTACATCTATCCTGCTTTTCATCAAAACTGGAATTTATTTGTTCCAGCCCCAAATGTTGAAAGGAAACTATTTGTTAGATATAAAACAAAAATTGCTTTTACAAATTGGCAAGATATTTTAAGTCGAGAAATTGTTCATCATAAACAAAACAGATTATTAGGAAATGAATCTCGAGTGTTATTACTTTCTAACTCCTTAATTTACGAATTGAATTCAATGGATGATAAAGAATCCTGTGTTTTTAATAATAAACCAAGTAATAATGAATTTAAAGTGTTACAATTTGAAATTGAAAAATATGTAAGATTAGAATTTCAATTAAATGGTACTATAAACTACGAATTACTATTAGTTTCTACTGGTAAGACCAAAACCAAAGCGTATTATATAAAATCACTAGCTGCAAATTGATTTGAATTATATCACTACATATTTATTTAATACTCAAAAACAAATCAAAGAAGTTGGTTGGTTTCGGAATGCCTTGTACTTGTTTATATTTTACAAGGTTATGGTGTATTTATTTCAATTTAAAGCTTTGTTTTCTGAGCAACGATTTATTTATCATCATGTTAATCATATTAATCCAGTTGTTGATTCCGCATTTTTTCTCAATAACCATTATTCTGTTTTATTGGCATTACTTTTTATTTTTAGTGTAGGCATCTTATCTATTATTGGTTTACTAAGAAAGTCAAATTATATCAGTAACCTTACTTTGTGGCTATTGGTAATGAATTTAACCAGCTTTTTGTACCCAACTTTAACCGCTGGCGATTATTTATTAAATCAGTTATTGTTTTTTAATTGTTTTTTTATGCCTCAAGCATCCAAAAATTCAGTTTTGAATGATATGAAAACTGCTTTGCACAATACCGCTTTATTAGCCATTAAGTTGCAAGTATGTTTAGCGTATTTTTTAGCAGGCTATTTTAAAGTAATCGACGATTCATGGATGAATGGTGACGCTATTTATCAAACGTTTCAAATTCCTGAATTTTCAAATGCACTATTAGTTTCTATCCCATATTCAATAACAGTAGTGCTCACTTATTTTACAATAGCCTATCAATTGTCTTTTGCTTTTTTAGTGTGGTTTCGTCCGTTTAAAATTTATTTATTTTCATTTGGAATTATGCAGCATTTGCTAATTGCTTTTGGAATGGGATTATTTCAGTTTGGAGTTATTATGTGTATTTGTTATATCTTGTTTTTGAAGTATGATAATAGGTTTCAAGCAGATTTCGCAGATGGCGCTGATAAATAAAACTGCATAATCTGTCTGATCTGCGGGCTATTATTTTTTTATCCAACAATAATTTTAACTTTGCCTCATGTTTACAACCGACCAATTAAAGGACCTTCACGAACGACATACCGCTCTGAAGGGATTTCTTTGACTATGATAAGAAAAGTCACGAGTTAAGAGAACTCGAAGAAAAAACTCTTGATCCAAATTTCTGGACCGATTCCAAAAAAGCAGAAGCCGTTTTAAAAGAAGTCAAATCACGTAAATCATGGGTAAGCGCTTATGATAAATTAACGGCTGCTATCGATGATTTAGATACCATGTACGAGTTTTTTAAAAGTGGAGATGCAACAGAGGCAGATGCCGAAGAGTTATATCAAGCCGCTTTAAAAATACTAGATGATGTAGAGTTTAAAAACATGTTGAATTCTCCTGACGATGCTTTAAGTTGCGTACTACAAATTAATGCAGGTGCAGGCGGAACAGAAAGTTGCGATTGGGCTAGCATGCTCGAGCGTATGTATATGATGTGGGCCGAAAAACAAGGCTTTAAGTTATCTGAATTAGATAGACAAGATGGTGACGTTGCTGGTATTAAATCAGTATCTATACAAATTGATGGCGATTATGCTTATGGTAATTTAAAGGGCGAAAACGGAGTACACCGTTTGGTGCGCATTAGCCCGTTTGATAGTAATGCCAAACGCCATACATCCTTTGCATCTGTGTATGTGTATCCTGTAGTTGACGATACGATTGAAATTAATATCCACCCAAATGATATTGAGATTCATACCTCGCGAAGTGGCGGTGCTGGTGGACAAAACGTAAACAAAGTAGAAACTAAAGTTCAATTAACCCATAAACCAACTGGCATAGTTGTGGTTTGCCAAGTAGATCGCTCGCAATTAGGAAACAAGGAAAAAGCGATGCAAATGTTGCGCTCGCAATTATACGAATTAGAAATGCGTAAACGTAACGAAGCTCGTGATGCTGTTGAAGATGGAAAAATGAAGATAGAGTGGGGTTCTCAAATTCGTAGTTATGTGCTACATCCATATAAAATGGTGAATGACCACAGAACAGAATTGAAAATTACAGATGCTGAAAGTGTATTGGATGGAAACATTGATGAGCTATTGAAAACCTTTTTAATGAGTCAGGGCAAGAGGAAATAAATTATTAAAATTGGAACACAGATGAAACAGATTCAACAGATTAAAACGTTTTTTTTATACAAGTGGTAATAATTTAAAATTCGTGTAAATCAGCCTAATCCTTATTATCCGTGTTTCTATTGAATGATACAACATGAAAAAAGTACAAATATTATACAACCCACGTTGCAGCAAATGCCGCGAAGCATTAGGTTTTTTAGAGGGCGAAAACTGCGAAATTGAAGTTAAAGAGTATCTCAAGGTAACTCTCACTAAAAAAGAATTAAAAGACATTTTAATCAAATTGGGATTAAAGGCTTTTGATATTGTTCGACAAAAAGAAGCCCTTTTTATTAAGAATTTTAAGGGTAAAAAGTTTACAAACGACGAATGGATTCAGATTTTATTAGAAAACCCCACTTTAATTGAGCGTCCCATAGTAATTGATGGTTATAAAGCCATTATTGGCAGGCCTCCCGAGCTGGTAATTGATTTAGTTAACAGGAAGAATTAAATTGTGAATAAATCAGTCATTTTATTCTACTAAAATGTACTTTTTGGTTTGTAATTTTAACTTTAAACCCTACATTTGCACCCGAATTTAAAAAATACACATAACATGTCTAACCAAGTTGGTAAAATTGCTCAAGTTATTGGTCCCGTAGTGGACGTCAGTTTTGATTTAAATGGTGGGAAACTGCCTAGTATTTTAGATGCATTGGAAATTGCCCGTCCGGGTTCAACTCCTTTAATTCTTGAAGTACAAAAACATATAGGTGAAGATATGGTTCGTACCATTTCAATGGACAGTACTGACGGTTTATGCCGTGGTATGGAAGTTAAAATGACGGGTTCGGCTATCAAAATGCCAATTGGTGATAAAGTAAAAGGACGTTTATTTAACGTTGTTGGTGATGCTATTGATGGTATCAACACAGTTAAAAAAGACGATGGTGTATCAATTCACCGTCCTGCTCCTCGTTTTGAGGATTTATCTACTTCATCAGAAGTATTATTTACAGGTATCAAAGTAATCGACTTAATTGAGCCATACTCAAAAGGTGGTAAAATTGGTTTGTTTGGTGGTGCAGGTGTAGGTAAAACTGTATTAATCATGGAGTTGGTTAACAACATCGCTAAAGCTTACGCTGGTTTATCAGTATTCGCTGGTGTAGGTGAGCGTACTCGTGAAGGAAATGACTTATTACGTGAGTTTATCGAATCAGACGTTATTAAATACGGTGATGCGTTTAAACATGATATGGAAAAAGGTGGATGGGATTTATCTAAAGTTGATTTAACAGCATTAGAAGATTCAAAAGCAACATTGGTTTTCGGACAAATGAATGAGCCTCCTGGAGCACGTGCTCGTGTTGCCTTATCAGGATTAACAATGGCCGAATATTTCCGTGATGGAGATGGAACTGGTCCAGGTCGTGATATCTTATTCTTCGTTGATAATATCTTCCGTTTTACTCAAGCTGGTGCTGAGGTATCTGCCTTATTAGGTCGTATGCCATCTGCGGTAGGTTACCAACCAACTTTAGCTTCTGAGATGGGTGCGATGCAAGAGCGTATTACTTCAACTAAAAAAGGATCTATTACTTCAGTTCAAGCGGTTTATGTACCTGCGGATGACTTAACCGATCCAGCTCCAGCAACAACATTTGCTCACTTAGATGCTACAACGGTATTAAGTCGTAAAATTGCTGAGTTAGGTATTTACCCAGCGGTAGATCCATTAGATTCAACTTCTCGTATCTTAACTCCTTCAGTTATTGGTGATGCTCACTACAACTGTGCTCAAAGAGTTAAATTAACTTTACAACGTTACAAAGAATTACAAGATATCATTGCCATCTTAGGTATGGATGAGTTAAGTGAGGAAGATAAATTAACAGTTCACCGCGCACGTCGTGTACAACGTTTCTTATCTCAACCTTTCCATGTAGCTGAGCAATTTACAGGTTTAAAAGGTGTGTTAGTTCCAATTGAAGATACTATCAAAGGATTTAACATGATTTTAGATGGTAAAGTAGATGAGTATCCTGAAGCAGCATTTAACTTAGTTGGTTCTATTGAAGAAGCAATTGAAAAAGGTAAGAAAATTTTAGCTGACGCTTAATATTTGCAACAATGAACTTAGAAATTATAACACCAGATAAAAAATTATTCGAAGGACAAGTGAAATCAGCTGTATTTCCTGGTGCTGAGGGTTCTTTTGGATTATTAAATAATCATGCCGCTATGATTGCTACTTTAAAAAAAGGTAACATCGAGTTAATTGAAGAAAACAATACAGCTCATACCTTTGAAGTAAAAGGTGGCGTTGTTGAGGTGTTTAAAAACAAAGTGATTGTTTTAGCAGAGTAGTTTTCTGTTAGTAATAATTAAAGCCTGTTCGTGTTTAATGAACAGGCTTTTTTTTACATTTCTTTGAGTTATATGGAGATGACGTTTTACTGCCTTTGCCAAAGTTAATAAGCGATGTGGATTTATTTTTGATCGACTTCCAGTCGTTTTTTAAAAGCCTCCCAATCAAAGTTCCATGGATCCGTTTTACGCACAGGTGCAATGTCGCTGTGTCTTAATACATATTTAATCGCATATCTTTTTTTAATGCTATTAATTAAATTTAATAGAGCCATGTTTTGTTGTTCCGTTGGACTCTCCGTATAAGATGTCATAATTTCAATACCAATAGAGCAAGAGTTAACGTTGGTAGTACCATCAGGCAAGGAGCTTTTGCCAGCGTGATACGAATTATCTTTTTCATCTACTAATTGATACACTGTGCCATCACGCCCAATCACATAATGTGCCGACACACCATAAGTAGAAAATTGCTTTATCACTAAATCAATATTGTATTTATCACCTCCCGAATTATTAAAAGTAGAATGTACAATAACCGTATTAATGCTACGACCAGGGTTAGTAGCAAAACCAAAATTTACTTTTTTGTTAATGATGTTTAATGAATCGCCAGCAAAAATGGATAAGCTAAAAGTGGTAAAAAGTATAAATAGTAATTGCTTCATTGCACAATAATTTTCCTATCAAAGATAATTTGTTTTAGGATATTACCAAGATACACTTTAGTTATATAGTGTTAATACATTTAGTGAATGAGATATACAGTTAATGATTAAATGGTTTTATCTGGAAGTAATTTATTTAGTACTTTTTCAAAAACTGGGATTGTCCAAATAAAAATTAGCACTCCCAATATATTAAAAAGCATATGAGCATTGGCTATTGTTCTTTCGATTGTTGCACCATGACTTATTATTTTTACTAATTCAACAAAGGGATAAAATAATACGAGTCCAATGATAATTGATAGTAGATTAAAAGTTACATGAAATAAACCAGTTTTAAGAGCCTGACGGCTTCCTTTTATGGTAGCTAGTAAAGTGTCGCTGCAAGTACCTAATTCTGCTCCCAACATAATGGCAATTGCGCCAGTTAAACTTAAAATTCCCTTTTTTCCTAAAATAATAGCCATGCCAACTGTAGCTGATGATGATTGTATGATTAAGGTAACAACAGCTCCAATGATGGCACCTAGAAAAGGATTTTCAGTTTTTTTCATCCATTCCGAAAAAAATGCCTCGTCTTTTAAAGGTTCCACAGCATTTTCCATGGTAAATAATCCAAAAAACAAAACACCAAAATACAGAATCACTTTGCCAATATTGCTTATTTTTTCAGTTTTCGCTACAAAAAGAAGCACAAATCCGACCAATAAAAAAATTGGAGAATATTTTCCAATATCCATAGCTATTATCTGACTGCTAACCGTAGTGCCAATATTTGCACCAAGCACTATTCCCATGGCTTGTCTAAATGTTAGTACTTTTGAGTTTACTAATACAATGGTAATAATTATTACTGCTGAAGATGAGTCTAGCAACGTAGTAGCAATAGTACCAACCAATAAACTGCTTAAAACATTTGAGGTAAATTTTTTGATCCAATAAGTGGCACCATCACCCATTGCTGATTTAAGAGTGTCGGATAAACTGCTAACAGCAAAAAGAAACAATACTAAACCCGCAATAATAGATAAAATAATCTCAGTCATTATTTAAAAAAGAGAGTGAATAACAATTTTTTAAATATGTTTAGATTATATAATCTAATTGTCACTAAAAGATTATATAATTATTAAACTTATATAATTTTGTTATTACAGCTTTAAATAGAAATCTATGAATTGTAGCAAATAAAAAATCCCCTTCAAATTTCTCTGAAGGGGATTCAACTTTAAAACTAGAACCTAAAAAATTATTTTACTTCTTCGTAATCAACATCAGTTACACTTTCACCTTTGTTGTTGTCAGCATTAGCGTTTGCATCCGCTCCAGGGTTTGCGTTAGCGCCACCTTGTTGCTCATTCATTGCTGCATACATTTCTTGACTAGCTGTTTCCCAAGCTGCATTTAAAGATGTCATTGCTGAATCAATACCTGCAATGTCTCTTGCATCATGCGCTGTTTTTAATCCTGCTAAAGCAGTTTCAATCGTTGCTTTTTTCTCTGCTGGTATTTTATCTCCGTAATCTTTTAATTGTTTTTCTGATTGGAAAATTAAACCGTCAGCTGCATTAATTTTATCTGCTTCTTCTTTTGCTTTTTTATCAGAGTCAGCATTCATTTCTGCTTCACGTTTCATTTTCTCAATTTCTTCTTTGCTTAATCCCGAAGAAGCTTCGATACGAATGTTTTGCGCTTTACCAGTTGCTTTATCTTTAGCAGATACTGATAAGATACCGTTTGCATCAATATCAAATGTTACTTCAATTTGTGGAACTCCACGTGGTGCAGGCATAATACCATCTAAGTTAAACTGACCAATAGTTCTGTTATCTTTTGCCATCGGACGCTCACCTTGTAGTACATGTAATTGTACACTTGGTTGGCTATCGCTAGCTGTTGAGAAGGTTTCAGTTTTTTTAGAAGGAATCGTTGTATTTGATTCGATTAATTTAGTGAACACTCCACCGTAAGTTTCTATACCTAATGATAAAGGCGTTACATCTAATAATAATACATCTTTTACTTCTCCTGTTAATACACCACCTTGAATTGCAGCACCTAAAGCTACAACCTCATCAGGGTTAACCCCTTTGCTTGGCGATTTTCCGAAGAATTTTTCAACCGCAGCTTGGATAGCTGGAATACGAGTTGAACCACCAACTAAAATAATTTCATCAATATCAGAAGTTGATAAACCTGCATTTTTTAAAGCTGATTTACAAGGCTCAATTGTTCTGTTGATTAAGCTATCTGCTAATTGTTCGAATTTAGCACGAGTTAATTGTTTTACTAAATGTTTTGGAATTCCGTTAACTGGCATAATGTAAGGCAAGTTAATTTCAGAAGTCGTAGTACTTGATAATTCAATTTTAGCTTTTTCAGCAGCTTCTTTTAAACGTTGTAAAGCCATTGGATCTTGACGTAAATCAATTCCTTCGTCTTTTTTAAATTCATCAGCTAACCAATCAATGATTAAGTTATCAAAGTCGTCACCACCTAAGTGTGTATCACCGTCAGTAGATTTTACTTCAAATACACCATCACCTAATTCTAAAACAGACACGTCATGAGTACCACCACCGCAGTCAAAAACAACAATTTTCATGTCTTTGCCTTTTTTGTCCATACCATAAGCTAAAGCAGCTGCTGTAGGCTCATTGATGATACGCTTTACTTTTAAACCAGCAATTTCGCCAGCTTCTTTAGTTGCTTGACGTTGAGCATCATTAAAGTACGCAGGTACTGTAATAACCGCTTCGTCAACCGTAGTTCCTAAGAAATCTTCCGCTGTTTTTTTCATTTTTTGTAAAATGATAGCTGAAATCTCTTGAGCAGAGTAGTTTCTGTCGTCAATCGTTACACGCGGTGTGTTATTGTCGCCTTTTACTACTTTGTAAGTCATACGAGAAATCTCTTTTTGAGCTTCGTCGTACGAGCTTCCCATAAAACGTTTAATTGAAGAAATCGTTTTTGTAGGGTTTGTGATAGCCTGACGCTTTGCAGGATCTCCTACTTTACGTTCGCCACCTTCTACAAACGCCACCACTGATGGAGTTGTTCTTTTTCCTTCGTTATTTGCAATAACAACAGCTTCGTTACCTTCCATAACCGCTACGCAGCTATTGGTAGTACCTAAATCTATTCCTATAATTTTTCCCATAATATATGTTTTTTTAATTGTTTACTTTTTAATTGTGGCATTACTTAGTCAATGTTTATGCCAATCCAAAATACATCGGTAATTATGACAGGCTGGCACAAACATAAAAAAACCACCTAAAATTTGTCATTTTAGATGGCTTAAATGTGGTTTTTTGTCAGATTTATTAAGGACAAATGAACGTGTAGCGCTTAGCAAATAAAAGTGAACTAGTCGTTGGATTATCGGAAATTTCATCAATAAAATCGCTTTTTAACTCTTTCCCTAAGGCTGTTTTAGAAATTCCAGCAAAAACACCAACTCCACCATTAATGTTAGTGTAATTGGGTTTATCTTGAGCAATTGTATTCGAAGGTTCATTTACTTGTAAAAAGGTATTCATATCTTCATTACTTGCATAAATAATATATTCTATGAAGTGAGCTCTTCTTAATTTAACTACTCCAACTGTTTGTTTAGGTATTTGACTAGCAATATTTGAATAAAAATCAGGTGTACTAAAAGAAACTTCCAACGGCTCTCCTCCAGCAAGTGTACTAGAGGTTTGAGTAGGAAAATTCATATCCACAAATCTTCTATAGCCTGTAACATTATCTGTTAAAGAATCTATATAATGAAATCGCAAGATAACTTTATAATTTTTGGCATTTACAACTGATTTGAATGATATTTTTGGGGTACCAGTTAAAACATGATAATCAATATATGCAAGTTGTTGCGTTTGAATACTTGCAGTAGGCGGAGTGTAGCCACCATTGCCAATTCCGCAGTGAACTGGATAATGACCTGGAGGCGCAAATGCAGTATAAATAAATGGAGGAAGATTACCCGTAGCTTTCACACTATCCACCATAATAGTTTGAGAAGTAAATTCTTTTCCAGTATTAATATTTTTGATCGTTAATTTGTATTCGCCGCTGTTATAGAGTTTATCAGTAGTTTGCCAAATACGTTGTTGTGTATTAAAGTTTCCACCAGCAGTAGTAACAACAGTTTCTGTTAATACAATTTCTTTTTTTGCGCCAATGGTACCAGTTCCAATTGATGTCACGGTTGGAGTTGTACTTCCAGTCATAAAACGCTGTAAGGTTACTTTCAATTCACCTGGACCATAATTGATAGTTTCTCCGTTTTGACCTGCTGTTAAACCATCTCCATCTGTTAAATAAACCTTATTAATTCTAACGTTTTGAATAGGTTCATTTGGATTAATAATTCCATAAACAGATACAGATTCTTCTCCTGGTGCTAGAACGTCTAAGTCGTTTTTACATGAATTTAAAGTAAAAGCAGTAATAAACGATAATCCAATATATAATATGCTATTTTTCATTTTATTTTTGAGTAAATACAAAGTTACCATTTTTAAGCTAACTCCAAATTAATTCAGTAATTTTACATGATTTTAACCGCATAGGCACATAGTTAAGATAGAATAAAGTGAAATTTTTAGTAAACATAGGTGAAGCGAAGCTTCACTTCTATGAGTAGCTGCTATTTTTTTGCTATTTTATTATTCCAAAACCTATGTTTCTATGTGGTTAAATTAAATATATTTTGTTATTAAAAGCATTAATTATGTCAGTTCATAAAGAAGTTAAAAAAGTTACCACACACCAATTGCAAGAAATGAAACGCCGAGGCGAAAAAATTTCGATGCTTACGGCCTACGATTATACCATGGCTAAAATTATTGACCATGCTGGAATTGATGTGATTTTAGTGGGAGATAGCGCTAGTAACGTGATTGCGGGACATGAAACCACTTTGCCTATTACTCTAGATCAAATGATTTATCATGCTTCTTCGGTAATTAGAGCTATTGATAGAGCTTTGGTAGTAGTAGATTTACCTTTTGGTTCATACCAAGGAAATTCAAAAGAAGCCCTGACCTCAGCAATCAAAATTATGAAGGAAAGTGGAGCACATGCTGTTAAATTGGAAGGCGGACGAGAAATTAAAGATTCTATAGAACGTATTTTATCTGCCGGAATTCCTGTAATGGGACATTTGGGATTAACACCTCAATCTATTTATAAATTTGGAACTTATACCGTTAGAGCTAAAGAAGAGGAAGAAGCAGCAAGATTATTGGAAGATGCAAAAATATTAGAAGAAAGTGGTTGTTTTGCTTTAGTTTTAGAAAAAATACCAGCCAAATTAGCTACAGAAGTGGCGAAAAACATCAGTATTCCAGTAATTGGCATTGGCGCTGGTGGTGGCGTTGACGGACAGGTACTTGTAACACACGATATGCTTGGTATGACTCATGAGTTTAGCCCACGTTTTTTAAGAAGATATTTAAACTTATACGAAAGTATGAGTAACGCTTTTCAGCAATATATTAAGGATGTGAAAAGTAAGGACTTCCCGAACGAGAGTGAGCAGTATTAGTTCACCACGGAGACACAAAGAACACAAAGATTTTTTGAAAATATTATACTAATAAGAAAACCCTAATCAATTATGATTAGGGTTTTCTTATTAAATATGTCTGTTACTCTGTGTCTCCGTGGTGAGCCTTCTACCCAATAGCCTCATTTAAATCAGGTAATTTTCCGAAGCTAATAATCGCTCTCACATGAGATTTTAAAGCTGAGAAAAAGGTTGGGTTCTCTAAATAAGGAACGCCAAATTCTTCGGCAGTAGCTTTTACAATTTCAGATACTGCAGGATAATGCACATGACAAATGGTCGGGAATAAATGGTGTTCTACTTGAAAGTTTAAGCCTCCTACGTACCAAGAAATCCATTTGCTTTTACGCGAAAAATTAACGGTTGTATTCATTTGGTGAACTGCCCAATTGTTTTCAATCGTATAATCAACATTTGGTAATGGATGGGTTGTGCCTTCAACCGTATGTGCCAATTGGAAAACAACTGTTAAAACAACTCCCGAAATAAATTGCATTAATAAATACCCTAACAAGATTTGATAAAATGGAATATGAAACACAAAAACCGGAAGCGCAAACATAGCTGCCCAATAAAACACTTTACTTAAAAATATTTTAAACCAAATCACACGATTTTGCTCTTTAGTACTTGTGTTTACCCCTTGTTTGGTGTATTTGTTAAATTGAATGAAATCCTTTAATACTGACCAATATAGAGTTAGGATACCGTAAAACAAAAAAGCGTAAACTACTTGTAGTTTGTGATACCATTTAACTTTGGTGTGAGGATTAAATTTTAAGATTAATTTATCAGCAATATCATCATCGTAATCTAAGATATTAGTGTATGTGTGATGCATCACATTATGCTGCAATTTCCAGTTAAATACAGATCCTCCAACTAAATTTAAGGTATGTCCCAACCAATAGTTAGTTTTATGATTTGATGAATATGCCCCATGATTGGCATCGTGCATAATACTCATGCCGATACCGGACAGAGCAAAACCCATAACAGCCCATAATACTAATGCAATACTAAAAGATGGATTAAAAACTAAAATGGCAACAAATGGTAAAATATATGCTGATAAAAAAACAACCGTTTTTATAACCATGGTTGTATTATAATGCTTGGAAATGTTGTTTTCTTTGAAGTAAGTATCTACACGTTTACGAAGCGTTGCAAAAAAAAGTGCTTTATCTTTATCTTTATCAACAAAGCGAATAGGTGAAAATGCCATAGTTTTAAATTAATTTAGAAAGTACAAAAATACTTATTTTTTAAAATTACTCAAAAAAGCCGAGTTTTATGTAATTTTGTTTTAATATTACTATTATCACTCATCAAAAAACATATTCACCCATTGGAGTCTTTGATTCTGGTTACGGAGGTTTAACTATTTTAAAAGAACTCGTTACAATTTTGCCACAATACGATTATTTGTATTTGGGAGATAATGCTCGTGCTCCTTATGGTTCACGCTCGTTTGATACAGTATATGAATATACTTTGGAATGTGTTAAAGCTTTATTTGATCAAGGGTGTGAGTTAGTAATATTAGCTTGTAATACCGCTTCGGCAAAAGCCTTAAGAACCATTCAACAAAAAGATTTACCAATGATTGCGCCCAATAAAAGAGTGCTAGGAGTCATTAGGCCAACTACTGAAATCGTTGGTAATTATACTAAAACAAACGAAGTAGGAATTTTTGCAACTAGCGGAACGGTGACTTCGCAATCGTATGTGATAGAAATAGAAAAGTTTTTTCCTGACATTAAAGTGTTTCAAGAAGCTTGCCCCATGTGGGTTCCATTAATCGAAAATAATGAATTAGATGGAGTAGGCGCTGATTATTTTGTAGAGAAGCATGTGCAACATTTATTTTCTCAATCAAAAAATATCGACACCGTTATTTTAGGTTGCACACATTATCCTTTACTAAAAACATTAATAGAAAAACATTTACCACAAGGCGTTAAAGTATTAACTCAAGGGCATATAGTTGCTGAAGGTTTAAAAGATTATTTAGTTCGTCATCCAGAAATGGAAACACGTATTTCTAAAACATCTTCCTTAAATTTCTTAACCACGGATAGTACAGAATTATTTGATAGTCACGCTTCTTTATTTTTTGGACAAGAAGTGAAGTCGAAGCATTTGGGGTTATAATTTCTCTTTCTCAAAAAAATAATTACATTTGCCGCAGATCTTTAGGGGTGCTTTAAATAATTTTTCATTTAAAGCTGAGATTATACCCATTACATATTAACGCCAAACGTTTGTATGTATGCACCTGATCAGGGTAATGCCTGCGTAGGGAAACAGTTAACAACGATGTCGCATCCCCTTGCGATGTTATTATTAACAATAAATCCGCTTAGGTTAAAACTGCAGCGGATAATAAAAAGTGTAAAATGAACTTTAAAACAATCAAAAAAGCAATGGCTTTAGCCTTGTTTACGTCTTGCTCGTATAGCGTGCAAGCGCAATCAAAATTGAGTGGGTTTGTATCGGACCCCGACAAAAAACCAATTCCTTTTTCGGTAGTAGGAATTAAAAACACTTTTTTATCAACGCAATCAAATGCCGATGGATTATTTGAATTTACAAATTTAAAGCCTGGTAAATATGTGTTGGTTACAAAATGTGTTGGTTATAAAGTAAGAGAAGATTCAATAGACATTAAAGATGTGATGACTATTGAAGTTACCATGAATCAAGAAAATAAATCATTAGATGAAGTTGTAGTAAATGCAACACGTGTAGATAACACTTCCGCTTTTGCGTATTCTAATTTAAATGGAGAGGACATAAAAAAACAAAACGTTGGACAAGATCTACCTTATGCGTTAAATTCTATGGCATCAGTGGTTGTTAATTCGGATGCTGGCAACGGAGTCGGGTATACTGGTTTGAGAATTAGAGGTACAGATGGAACTCGTATTAATGTAACGGTTAACGGAGTGCCTATTAATGATGCCGAAAGCCAGGGTACATTTTTTGTAAACATGGCTGATATTTTATCGTCAACTAATAATTTGCAAGTACAACGTGGCGTTGGAACTTCAGCAAATGGCGCAGGCGCATTTGGAGCGAGTATTAATATGCAAACCAATGAACTAAATGAAAAAGCGTATGCTCATATAAACAATAGTATTGGTTCGTTTAAAACCATGAAAAATACTGTTGCTGCCGGAACTGGTTTAATAAATAATCATTTTACATTTGATGCACGTGCTTCTCAAATTTTGAGTGATGGTTATATTGATAGAGCAGCTTCTAAATTAAATTCGTTTTACGTTTCGGGTGGATATTATGGTAAAAAAACAATTGTAAAAGCAATTCTGTTTAGCGGTTGGGAAAAAACGTATCAAGCTTGGTATTACGTGCCAACTGATAGTTTAAACAATGGTAACCGAACATTTAATCCAAGTGGCATGTACACCGATGCTAACGGTAATATTAAATATTACAACAACGAAACTGATAATTACCGCCAAGATAATTATCAATTACATTTTATTCATGCGTTTAATAATAAATTAAATGTGAATATAACGGGGCATTACACCAAAGGAAAAGGCTATTATGAGCAATACAAACAAGGCGAATCATTAACGGATTATAACATGCCAGAGGTTGTTGTAGATAGTAATACCACAATATCATCTACTGATTTAATTAGACGACGTTGGTTGGATAATGATTTTACGGGAGTTATTGCAAATATTAATTATAAACCAAATACCTTATTAAATTTTGTATTAGGTGGTGGTTATAATACTTATTTTGGTAAGCACTTTGGCGAAGTTATTTGGGCACAATACAGTAACCCAAACGATTTTAAACCAGTATATTATAACAATCAAGCTAACAAATATGATGCGAATGTGTATTTAAAAACGACAATTCGTCCAACTGATAGAATAACCGCTTTTGTTGATTTACAATACCGAAATGTGAATTATGATTTCCTTGGTTTTGATACTTCTTTAATTGAAAAGAAGCAAGTATATACTTCTTATGGATTCTTTAATCCTAAAGTGGGTGTAAATTATTTACTAACTAAAAACACAAATGTGTATGCTAGTTATGGCATTGCTAATAAAGAGCCAAACAGAGATGATTTTATTAATTCAAGTAAAAAAAGTCGCCCTAAACACGAACAATTAAATGATTTGGAAATTGGCGCTACACATCGTTTTAAAAATTTAAGTATTGGTTTAAATTTTTATGATATGCAATATAAAAATCAATTGGTGCTAAACGGACAAATTAATGATGTTGGCGCATACAACAGAGTAAACGTGGAGAGTAGTTATAGAAGAGGCGCAGAGTTGGAGTTAAATGCGAATATCACTAAATATTTTACGTTTAATGGAAACATTACTTTATCTCAAAACAAAGTAAAAAATTATTCCGAGTTTATGGACAACTATGATATTTATCCTGGCCAAGATACCATCAAACATTCTAATACGGATATTTCATTTTCGCCTAATGTAATTGCAGCAGCTAACTTTATTTTTAAACCTATTAAAAATTTAGAGGTTGGATTTTTAAATAAATATGTTGGTAAACAATATTTAGATAACACCTCTAACGGACAAAGAGCTATTCACGATTATTTAGTGTGTGATTTTAGAGTGAATTACACTATTCATACTAAATTAATAAAAGAAATAAATTTGATTGCGGTGATTTATAATTTGTCTAACACACAGTATGAAACTAACGGATACAACTACACTTATTCAATGTCGGATAGTAACGGTGATAAACAGATGTATTCATCTAATTACTTAGCACCAGCTGCTCCAACTAATTTTATGGTAGGATTGAATTTGAAGTTTTAATGATTGAATGGGAACACGGATGGAACAGATTGGAAAGATTTTCACGGATTTTTTTGATTACTTAGTGTTGATTTATCACAGCTATTTTATCGGTGTTCCTATTTTATTCAGGTTTTAGTAATGAGAATAAGGATATTACTGATTGATAGGATAGCACGTATCTTTAATTTAATCAGTGTTAATCCGTTGTATTAGTTTAATCCGAGTTCCTATTGTATAGGGTCAGGTTAAAGCTTCTTAACTTGTGGCCAGATGTTATCCTTTACAATAGCAAAGAAACATTCAGCAGCCTTTTTTATTTGTTCGGTATCGTTTTTAGGAATGCCAAATTCAACAGTTTCATTAAATATAATTTTTGCTAATCCAAAATCTTTAATGTTGTCAAGATAATAGGTATTGTTTAAGTCAATGATAAAATAAGCTGAGGTTTTATCAATTATATTAAGCGTAGTAGTTTTAATATAAATCTGTTTTTTTACCGATTGTAATAATAACGAACCCTTTTTTCCAAAACCTAAATCATCTTTAACGATAATTTTTAGATAATTTTTTTTGTCTTGTTTAATGAATTGAACTTGGTAGTTGTTTTTAATTTTCACTTCCATCATTTCAACTGATTCTTCTTTTCCTGGCGCGATAGCAGTAGTTGCAGCGCCTAAGTTATAAGCACAAGTAGTTTGTGCAAAAGATGCGATTGAAAAAAACAACGAACAAACAATAAAAAGTTGTTTCATAATTCTATCAGTTTTTCATGTTAAACAAAAAAGGATAAAGCAACACCGTACTTTATCCTTTTGTAACGTTTGTGTTGAATATTATTTTTGTTTAAATCCAATTAAGATAACTGCACAACCTGAACCTGCATTTTTATTAGCATCCAATTGAGCTTCAATCGTACATTCTAAAGTAGATTTCACTCTAAAATCCCAATGAGGAGCGTTAGCATAGTTTTTATTTGTAAACAATAAATGACGATCTTGATTGTAAATATTAAAAATTAAATTACCATCTGTTTTTCCACTACAAGCGGCAATACGGTAAGTGGTTTCTCCAAAAAATGTGGTGTGAAACTCAGCCATCTCTTCTGAGTTTAATAACAGTGAACGGTAAGATTGTCCATCAGAAATAAACTGAGCAATGATATGTTTTGAGCATAAACTAGCAATTGAATCGCATTGAGCTTTTGCTGTAGTTGACAAACCTACGATTGATAAAATTAATAGGCTTTTGTATAAATTCTTCTTCATAATAATTAAGCAGTTAATTTAGATTATTTTACATTAATAATTTTATCACGAATAGCCATAATTTTTGTAGCTATTTGACCTATTTGTTCTTCACTAATAGATATTTCTGTCGTACTGTTAATGTAAGTTGTTTTTTTAGCTTCGTCGGTTGTTGGCTCAACAAAATTATATTTTGTAGTGATGCCTTCATAAACTTTTGCTAAATCTTGCAAATCAGTAACTAAGCCAGCTGCATCAGCCATATTATGAGAAGAAATTAATTTAATAATACTTCCTAAAGCTTGTTTTTGTTCTGCAATGCGGTATTTAACTTCACTAGTTGGTTTTGATTTATAAGCTGAAATAGAGAAGTTCATACTTTCAATCCAACCGCCAGTTAAAATTAAACTACTAATTTCAGTACGTTTGTTAGTTTTTAAATAAGCATCACTTGCTCTGTAAGCAATACCAACTAATACCAACATACTATCTTTGTTAGAGATATTATCGTTGATACGTTTCATCGTACTTTGATCGAAAGCAGATGATACACCTATTTTATCAGCTAAATTTTTAAGAGCTCCTAAATACCCTAAAGCATCTTGAGTTTGGTTATACATGCTTACATAACCTAAATCAGCACCATAAATACCTAAGTTTAAAGATCTGGCATAATCAGAAGTATATTGTCCGTTTTTATTACCAGCATTTAAAATAGCTTTATCATAAGTAACTCCTGATTTTTGAATTAATAAAGCTGTTTGAATTGGAGATGGAATACTGAATAATTCTCCACCAACATTTAACGCTACAGCCTTAACTGTGTCTGTATCAGGTAATTCTTCTCCGGTTTCACCATCACTAGGCTTTGGATCACCACAAGAATAAAATAATAAAGAAGCTAAACCTAAAGCTATTACTTTGGCATTTAACTTAAAATTTTTAGTGTTCATCGTCATAATTTAATTGTTTATTGCTAAAAAACCTATGCAAGTAAATAATTTTTAGCGACATAGCCAAATATAATTTGAGCCAGTTATCGACAAATGTCTATATAATTCCTAAAGCTTCTTCGATGTATTTAAAAGTAGATAAAATCTCTGGTTTTCCATCAATTTGAGCTACATCGTGCTCAAAATGTGCAGATGGCTTCCCATCGGCCGTTAAAATTGTCCAGCCGTCTTTTAATTGCTTAATATTTCGGGTTCCCATATTAATCATAGGTTCAATGGCAATCACCATCCCATCCTTAATTTTAGGGCCATCTCCGCGTTTGCCATAGTTCGGCACTTCTGGATCTTCGTGTAGTTTTTTTCCTAATCCGTGTCCGCATAATTCACGAACTACACCATACCCATTATTTTCGGCATGTTGCTGAATGGCAAATCCTATGTCTCCAATTCTGTTTCCGCTTTTAAATTGTTCAATTCCAATATAAAGGCATTCTTTAGTCACATCTAATAATTTTTGAACTTCAGGAGTTACTTGTCCAATAGCAAATGTATAAGCATGATCGCCATGATACCCATTTTTAATAACACCACAATCAACCGAAAGAATATCGCCTTCCTCTAGGGGTTTATCATTAGGAATACCATGAACCACCGAAGCGTTTAACGACATACAAAGCGTATTGGGAAAGCCATACATTCCTTTAAAGCCTGGTACACCACCATTATCTCTAATATATTCTTCTGCAATTTTATCTAAGTGTAATGAAGTTACACCTGGTTTAATTTCTTTAGCAATAATACCTAGCGCACGAGAAACGCTTAATGCAGATTCGCGCATTAATTCAATTTCTTCTCTATTTTTTAATATAACCATTAATTTAACTTTTATTTTCCAAATAGTTTTTTGAAAAATGATTTTTCTTCTTGTTTGTAATTATTGTGAGCTTCTGGATTTTTTACCATGTGATTAAAATCACCACCTTCGGGGTGAAGAATTTGCCATGTAGCACTCCATCCTAAAAATCCACCAACATTTCTGTCATCAATAAAAATATCTACGTTTAATTTTCTTGGAGTATCTTCTGTAATCACTTCTTCTGGATAATTTTTATTGACTGCATAAAATTCCACTCCATTTTGCTTGCAATACTCTACTGCTTCATTTAATAAACTTCCAGTACGATAGGTATGTAGAATTAATTTATGTCCTTTTTTTTGCAATTCTTTAATTGTTGCAAATGCAAATAACATTTCTTTACCAATACGCGGATACTGATGTTCCACAATGGTTCCATCAAAATCAATGGCAATGGTTTTACTGTTATTTCCTATAAAATTTTGTTCCATGTTCTTAAAGATTCTCTGCTTTTAATACTTTTAAATCTGCATCTAATTCGTAGTGACGAGGGATAGCTGTACCAATTTCAAACTCTAATATTTGTTGAGGTGTCATGTTTTCTAAATACATAATCAAGGCACGTAAACTATTGCCATGTGCTGCGACAACAATGTTTTTCCCTTCCTTTAATTTAGGTTCAATCTCAGCTTTAAAATAGGGAATAACGCGGGCTGCTGTATCCTTTAAACTTTCGCCATTTGGAGGAGCAATATCATAACTTCTTCTCCAAATTTTCACTTGCTCATCACCAAATTTTAAAGCAGTTTCTGTCTTGTCTAATCCTTGTAAATCGCCATACATACGTTCGTTTAAGGCTTGGTTGTATGTAGTTGGTACGTTAGGTTGATTAGAAACTTCTAACGCTAATGTTAAGGTGTTTTGAGCACGTTTTAAATCAGAAGCAAATGCTAAATCAAATTTGAACGGTTTTAATTTTTCGCCAGCATTTTTTGCTTCTTGAATTCCTTTTTCAGTTAATTCTACATCTACCCAACCAGTAAATTTGTTTTCTAAATTCCAAACGCTTTGTCCGTGACGAAAGATAATTAAAGTTGCCATTTTATAATTCTAAATATTTTTTTAATAATTAATTTTTAATATGCTCTTGCAAACATAACACGCTGCGTACTAGGTTTACCACTATAAATACAAACGCCAGCTTCTTGTATATTGTTTAAAGGAATACAACGAATCGTCGCTTTTGTTTCTTCTTTTATTTTTTCTTCAGTTTCTGGCGTTCCATCCCAATGAGCATAAACAAATCCAGTTTTTTCATCCAATACTTTTTTAAATTCTTCGTATGAATTTACAGTAGTTGTTAATTCTTGGTTACGAGTTTTTGCTTTATTAAATAAGTTTGCTTGAATCTCATTTAATAAATTATCTACTAAAGTATCTATTCCTTCAATGCTTACTGTTTCTTTGGTTAATGTATCTCTACGAGCAACTTCTACAGTTCCGTTTGCTAAATCCCTTTCACCAATTGCAATACGGACAGGTACACCCTTTAATTCATATTCAGCAAATTTCCAACCTGGTCGTTGAGAATCTCTATCATCATATTTTACAGAAATACCTTTTGCTTGTAATTTCTTTTTAATCTCATTCGCTGTTTCAGATACTTTTGCTAAACCCTCGTCACCTTTGTAAATAGGAACAATCACTACTTGTATTGGCGCTAATTTTGGAGGTAATACTAATCCATTATCATCACTATGGCTCATAATTAATGCGCCAATTAAACGTGTTGATACACCCCAAGATGTTGCCCAAACATATTCTTGTTTGTTGTCTTTAGTTACGTATTTTACATCAAATGCTTTCGCAAAGTTTTGTCCTAAAAAGTGAGATGTTCCTGCTTGCAAAGCTTTTCCATCTTGCATTAAAGCTTCAATACAGTAAGTGTCATCAGCACCAGCAAAACGTTCGTTAGCTGATTTTACTCCTTTTACAACAGGTACAGCCATCCAATTTTCAACAAAGTCAGCGTATACTTCTAACATTTGTTTGGTTTCAGCTATTGCTTCTTCTTTAGTGGCATGCGCTGTATGCCCCTCTTGCCAAAGGAATTCGGCAGTACGTAAAAATAAACGTGTACGCATTTCCCAACGCACTACATTAGCCCATTGATTTACTAAAATAGGTAAATCACGGTACGATTGAATCCAACTTTTATACGTATTCCAAATAATAGCTTCACTTGTAGGGCGAACAATTAGTTCTTCTTCCAATTTGGCTTCTGGGTCAACAATTAATTTTCCTTTGTTATTAGGATCTGTTTTTAAACGGTAATGAGTAACAATAGCACATTCCTTAGCAAATCCTTCTGCATTTTTTTCTTCTGCTTCAAATAAACTCTTTGGAATAAACAATGGAAAATACGCATTTTGATGTCCTGTATCTTTAAACATTTTATCTAATGCTTTTTGCATGTTTTCCCAAATACCGTATCCGTATGGTTTAATAACCATACAACCTCTAACGGCCGAATGGTCTGCTAAATCTGCTTTAACAACTAAATCGTTATACCATTTACTGTAATCTTCTCCGCGTGATGTTAATTCTTTACTCATCTTTATTAACAAATGTTAAATAATAAATTTAATAATCGGGTTGGCACTTAATTTGGTAACTTTACAGTGCATTCCCCGTGCAAATTTAAACTTTTATTGGACGTTTACGTCTGATATTTAAAAAACTAATAAAATGAAAACATTAGTTATCATATCAAGCATTGCTTTGGCAATATTATCATCTTGCGTAACTCAAAAAAAAGGGGCTTCTACCTATAGTGATGACGTGTACGCCAATCCTAAAGAAGATAGAATTGAGGAAGCTCGTTTAGCAGCTGAGAAAAAACAAAAACAAGATGCTATTGATAAACGTTACAACGATTCAATAGCCGCTGTAAAACTAGCTCAAAAAGAGAAAGACGACGCTAATCCTTATTATAAAGATAGAGAGTTTAAGTATGATGATTATTATGATTATGAATATGCTACTCGCGTAAAACGTTTCAATAATAATATTGATGGTTTAAGTTATTATGATAATTACTACACTAATTCATATTGGTATAGCCAAAACCCTTATAACTATGGAGTGAGCGTTTACAATGGATATAGCTGGTGGGGTTCTAATTACAATAACTATAGTTATAATCCATCTGTAAATTTTTATAACAGTTGGGGTTGGGGTTACGGTAATCAGTTTAACTGTTTTAATGGCTATAATCCATATATGGCTGGATATGCAGCAGGATATAATAACGGTTTTAATAATGGAATGTGGGGTAATTATTATGGATTTGGAAATCCTTATGGTTACGGAAATGGTTTTGGTTTCGGTAATTATTATGGTTATGGAAACCCATACGGCTTTGGATATAACAACCCATATAATAACGGTTGGGGATATTATAATGTTTTTGACAATAATAGTAGTTATACATACGGGCCACGCTCGTCAAATGGAGGAGGAAATAGCAGAAGAACATCAAACCCAGGAATGGATCCAGTAAAAAGAGATTTATCTGCTTCAGAAGTATACATTAGAGATGTAGCTGTTCGACAAGATGCTGCCGTGAAATTTACGGAAGTTAAACCTTTAAGACCTACTGGTAATAACGATCCAATTAGAGTAAATAATACCGGTACACCCATTGGAACTGGCGGTGTAAAGCCTATTAGAAATATTAATACTGATACAGAACCAGTTCGAAACCCTATTAGAGATCATGAAGGAACGGCCCCTGTTAAGGAACCAGCAACAAATCCAGTAAGAGTGTTTGATCAACCTGTTACTGAGCCGGTTCGAAATAATCCTATCAGAAATTCGGAACCAGTAAAAAACCAACCGGAAACTCCGATAAGACAAACGCCTATTAGAAATACGGAGCCTGTGAGACAACCTACACAAACACCAAGACAGGAAGCGCCAGTAAGACAAGCACCTGTTTTTCAAACGCCTAGTGTGCCAAGTAATAATGGAGGAGGAAGTGCTCCATCTAATAATGGTGGTGGACGAAGACCAAGATAAATTAAACATCCCCTATTTAATTTTAATAATACGTTATGAAACTTTTATTTAGTGTAACAACATTGAGTTTGTTATCTATATCGCTTATATCTCAAAACGACATTGATGCGATGAGATATTCCCAAACATTTTTTGGAGGAACGTCTCGCAGTAAAGCAATGGCGGGTTCTTTTGGCGCTTTAGGAGCCGATGGTTCTTGTATGGGCGCTAATCCTGCTGGAATTGGTTTGTATAAAAAAGGAGATATTAATATTTCTTTTGGATTAAGATTTTTTTCGGTTGATGCCACTCACAACGGAACATCCAACAAAAATTTTAAAGCCAATGTTCCCTTCGACGGATTAACTTTAGTGGGCGCTTGGGATAGTAAACAGCAGCCAGATAATCATCATGCTATAGGCTTATCATGCAATCAAATTGTTAATTTTAATAGTAATACAACTATCGAAGGACGATCTAATTTTAAAAGTATTGCTAACGATTTTTTATCATCAGCCAATGGCAAGGGATTATCGAATTTAGATAATGGTTATTCAGGTATGGCTTATGATAATTATTTAATTGACATGTATGATACTTTAAATAATAAATATGCTAGTATTATTAATACAAAATATGATGTTCTGCAATCAAAAACCATTGAAACAACTGGTAGAATTAACGAATGGAATATTAATTATGCTTATGGTTATAAGGATAAATTGTATTTAGGTGTTTCCTTAGGAATACCAATGCTAACCTACAATCATAATTCGGTTTATTCAGAAGTAGATGATAAAGATTCGATGAGGCTTTCAACTAACACATCACCAACCTATAGTTATTCAGGTGTAGGTGGATTTAAAAGCATGTCGTATCAGGAAACCTATAAAACAACTGGAACTGGTTATAATTTAAAAGTAGGTTTAATATATCGAGCAGCCGACTTTATTAGATTAGGAGCAAGTTTCCATTCGCCAACCGTTTATAATTTATCGGACGGTTATTTATATAAAATGAATGCCAATTACGATGAGGGCGGAGCCTATACTACTCAATATCCTCCTGATAATGGTGGTAAATTTAATTATCAGGTGATTACTCCTATGAAATTTACGGGAAGCGTTGCTTTATTGTATAAAAAAATGGGAGCTATAAATATTGATTATGATATTATTAATTATAAGCAAGCCTCATTACAAAGCTCTCCGCAAGTATTTACTGGTGTTAACACTACCATCAGAAATAAATACAGTCAAACCTCTAATTTAAGAGTAGGTGCCGAAGCTAATTTAAAACCTATGTTTGTAAGATTAGGTTATGCCATATATGGTAGCCCATTTGGAGAAACTTTTTCTGGAGATTTTGTAAGAACCTTTTTTACTGGTGGAGTTGGTTTTAAAAGAGAGAAAATGTATGTAGATGTATCATTTACCAGAAGTATGAATAGCGAAAATTACTATATGTATAACCCTAATTTCGTCGATAAATCAACTTTAAAAAATTATGGCACGACAATTGCTGTTACAGTTGGCAGTAAGTTTTAGTGTAGTTGTGTTTTAGATTAATTGGTTAGAAAGTCTCGGGGTAGTGGCCGGGACTTTCGTTTTTTATAGACTTTTTTTTGTTTTTTTACCGCAAAGAATTGCAGAGTTTTATAGCTTGATAAAATTTTATTCCAATGTTTTTTTCGGTTAACCTAAATACACCAGCCCATTTCCAAACATCTTTAAGCATTTGTTTATGTAATTCTTTAGCGCAAATTCATCCAATTCACCATGTGTGGTTATAGAATCAATTAATAATCCATCTTGCGCCTCTTCACTCAAAGGAGTTTGACCATCTTTATATTCTAGTTCTAATCCCATAAGTGTTTTGGCATTGTATCAATTAATTCTCTTGCTTTACTTTTAATATTTTTCTCTAACCTCTTCTTAGAATTTTCCTGATCTTCTAATTTCATAGTGTTCGATGTTCTCATAACAATTTTTAATGCAATCTCAGTGGCTCTTTTTTCAATCATTTTTTCTAAACTACCTTCCTTAGGAATAAAGCCATATACCAATTGCATATCCAATGCTTGTGCTGTTTCTCTTAAAGACTTTAATGTTATGGACTGATTAGCTTCTCTTTGTTCTATTTCGCTAATACTTTGTGGAGTAATTTCCATTTTTTCTCCTAATTGCCTTAAAGACATTTTCAGAGCAGTTCTTACAGTATAAATCCATCCCTTTTTAGGAACTATTACGTCATTTAAAGCTCTAAAGCTCTTTAACTTTCTATCTACTTGCTCAATTAATAGTGCATGTTTTGAATTATTCATAAGGTTATAGCCTGATAATTTATTTCAAAATTAAGGATATTACCTGATAAATATACAATTTTTTAAGCTTAAAACCTTAAATATGTAAATTCAAATAAATGATTTTCAAGTACTTAAATTCAATCCTGCCCGTACAAGGTTGATTGCTCAAAACCTTTTTTATTTCAATCCATGATCTTAACTTGTCATCAAATAGTAAACTACCAAGCTAGGCATTACATTTGATTGCAATTTTCTTAAATAGTTTAAGAAAATTAATATGATTAAAAACAAGTACGACACCTCTGTTATTTTTTTGTACGCAATTGGTAAAGAAAACTTATTGCCAACCGAATTCCGAAAACAAATCCCTTATTCCACAATCTCTACATGGCGAAAAACCAATTATAGTATTTATTATAACTTTTTGTCTTGACACAAAAAGTTACAAAAAGTCAAGGCTTATTAAAATTTAGCTAAAATCTGCGCAGCATCAATCTGATAATTTGAAAGCGCTACGCGAACAGCCCAAATTATCTTGGCGCATGCCCTCGCTTTTGATGCTGCTTGATTTGTAAGCTAAATTTTAATAGGCCATTCATACTTACAATATTTAATCTCAAATTATAAACATTTGAAAAAATAAAAGATTACCCTTAGACACATACCTCATTTTAAATTTAGTGGATAACCGAACATTTTTTCATCCTCTCATACGTTGGTCACGCCATGGCGTGAGTGCGGCTGACTTTGGCCACGCCATGGCGTGGGAGCGAACCACTATTCTGGTTAGACCCTGCGGGGCAAATAGGGGTTGGCGAATTGCCTTGACTTTTTGTTTCTTTTTCGTCAAGGAAAAAGAAAATGAAAAAGCAAAAAAAGAAAGTTGGCATTGTAGCCAAATATCCAAACGAGTATTTGCATGTGGACACGACATTTTATCCCTTAATTGATGGAAAAAATATTTGTATAAGTTTTGTGATGGATAATTACTCAAAGATGATTTTAGGATATCACGTGGCTAATGCCAATACTTTTGATATTGTAAGAAATTCATTAAGCAAAGCTTTAAAAGTAATTGCCAAACATCCATCGCAAAAACATAGTTTTTTGGTGGCAGATGGAGGTAAAGAAAACCACAATAAATACATTGATGCCTTTATAGCTAAATTAAGCAAACACAAAATCACAAAAATTAGAGCATTAAAAGATATTCGCTTCTCGAATTCACCTGTAGAAGCAGTTCATAGAACCATAAAAGGACGATACTTAAGAAACAGGAAATTTGAAACCATCAAAGCATTGGATAATTACTTAAAATGGGTTGTTGAAGATTATAACGAAATAAGGCCACATTATAAACATCGCCCTCGCACACCATACGAAGTGTATTTTGATATCCCTTTGGATTTTGATGTAAGAGAAAGAGTAAAAAAAGCGATAAAACAACGGGTAAATAACAACAAATGCGCTGGTTGTAAACAATCTACTATGGGGTGTAAACAATTATCAAAGAATAAATCAAAATAAAGTAAACACGAAAAAACGGCTAATTTTGTAGAAACTTCGGTGTACCGTAGTTTTTCATTCAGAAAAAGCGGAAATTTTTTAATATCTTTGCTATATGCGGATATAGAAAAGGTTCGAATCCCTCCTTCTCCGCTGAAACTCTTTCAAAAGAGAACAAAACGCTGTAAATCCTATGATTTACGGCGTTTTTTGTTTCTACCAAGGATAAACAAATTATCAAAAAACTGATTTGTTATTTTCTAAAAGATGTTCAAACTGCTTCGCAGCTTGATATTAACCTCAACAAAGGAATTATGTTGTCGGGTCCAATTGGTTGTGGCAAAACATCTTTGATGTTTTTACTTCGGCATTTCTTGCCTCATCAAAACCAATTTATTGTAAAATCTTGCAGAGATATAAGTTTTGAATTTATTAAAGAAGGCTACATAACCATTCAAAAATACAGCCATTTAAGCTTTAAAAATCACGAACCAATTGTATATTGTTTTGATGATCTTGGTACAGAAAACAATCTTAAATTTTACGGCAATGAGTGTAATATCATGGCTGAAATCCTGCTTTCACGCTACGATTTATTCGTTAATCGCAAGCTCATAACTCACATAACTGTTTCGTTTCAAACCAAAGTGTACTGATTTAATATAAAAGAATAGAGACATTTTCTTAAGTTTAACTAATGTAAAAACAGAAAGAAAATGGAAACAAAT
>Ga0247843_1000508_pt1 | contig 92107 bp, 107 predicted proteins | sample LaCruzMarch2017__FD_192420 | JGI IMG/M metagenome (GOLD analysis project Ga0247843, IMG submission 192420) | Freshwater microbial communities from meromictic Lake La Cruz, Castile-La Mancha, Spain - LaCruzMarch2017_8m | ecosystem: Environmental > Aquatic > Freshwater > Lake | place: Spain... | reverse complement strand
CTGCCGCAATAAAACTTTTACGATCTGTTCTTCCGTGAATCGCTGTTTCATTTTTCTCTCCTGTTACCGTGATATTGACACAGAGAGACTGATCTTCAAAATGGTCTAGTTTTTTCAGGTAAGCGCGAACCACTTGTGCGAAATCTTGCTAAGGTCCGGCCATCTGGAAAACCTTGAATTGGAAATTAAAAGATCACTAGATGTTTCCTACAAGGATTCAAAGGCGCGGAAGGCTGCCGTTTTGCGTCAGCTCAGCGAAATTGAACCTCAAATAGAAAGCCTTCTTTTGTTCAGCCAGAAAGTCTTGCCAGACACAGCGGCAGGCGTGGAACTCTCAGAACGATTGGAGTTTCTGGCGGTTCAGAAGCGGCATTTGCTACGCGAGAAGAATGAACTGGCTTCAGCAGCAGAAGAATCTATGTCAGCGAGCACAGCACGGGCAGAAATTGAAATGAAAGCAAAGGCCCTCAGGCGCGGCTGGAATAAAGCCACGCATAGCTTAAAAAAACGTCTATTGCGGGAACTAATCGAGGTAATTCGGTTGACGCCCGAGCGGTTAGAAGTACGTTACGCTATCGACTCCAAGATCACTGGAGTCCTTCCTTCCAATCCCAACAAGGTGGCCTCGGAGAACAAATCCGAGGCCGCTCTTTTCACATCCAAAATCCTTCAATTCACCCACTCCAGACATCCGCAGACCGGTCAGGTCGGCATTTTGTCTAGCGCGAAGAATGGTGGCTCGAGGCAGGATCGAACTGCCGACCTTGGCGTTATGAATGCCACGCTCTAACCATCTGAGCTACCGAGCCGGATAAGAACCGAGAAATTAGCGAGTTCGCCTTATTTCGTCAAGGATTTCGGGGATTAGGTCACGGATAGAGAGCTATAATTCGCCGCATCACAAGCTAGCGGCGAATCCTGATTCGTTCCTAGAGATTGAACTTGGCGAGATAGAACGAGAAAGGCTTTCCTTCCACGCAAACACCGCGGGTGCGCAGGCGCTCACAGCCGTCTTCGAGGCAAAGAGGCTTCATGCGGCTGCCTTCGATCGACTGCATTTCGAGCGCAATCGAGATCTCTGGGGAACTGCATTTAGCGAGGATTTGCTCCTTATTCGCAGAGCCCAGGTTCACTTCCTTCTGGCAGGCGGGAGAGAGGCGCGAGAAAAGCGCCTTCATATCGATCAGGCCACGCTGAAAGCCCGACTCGCAACGGTCGAGGGCGAAGCTCGGGGCGGAAACGAGGAGAGAAACTACGGCTACGGAGAACAAAGTTCGGAGGAAAAGCACAGTACGTGTTCTTTCTCAGGGTCCGAATGGTTGGAGCCGGGCAAAATAGAAGAAAACCCCTCCCCTGTCGAGGCCCCCTCCTAAATTCCGGGCAAAATTCGGTTTCGCCAAGGATTTCGAGAGTTCCCTCATGTATAAGGCGAGGCAAGCATGCTGAAGCTCAACGAAATCTTTTTCAGTATCCAGGGCGAAAGCTCCCAGGCCGGTCGTCCCTGCATCTTCATCCGTCTCACGGGCTGCAAACTGCGCTGCACCTACTGCGACACAAAATACGCGTATTTTGAGGGCGAAGACGTAACCGAGGATGAAATTATACACCGCATTAAGGCTTTTCCCTGCAATCTCGTGGAGCTCACGGGCGGGGAACCCTTGGAGCACAAGATTGAGGCACCCAAGCTCCTCCAACGCCTGCTCGACGAGGGCTATGAAGTGATGCTCGAGACCGACGGCGTAGAAGACATTTCCGTCGTACCCCAAGGCGTGCGGATCATCATGGACGTGAAGACTCCGGGTTCGAAGATGGCCAATCCCAAGAGCGCCAAGAACCTCCCCTTTCTCAAGCCCACCGACGAGATCAAGTTCGTGATCTGCGACGAGAAGGACTATCTCTTCTCCAAGGCCTTCATCGATGAGCATAATCTCGTAGGCAAGCATACTTTGCTGATGAGCCCGGTGATGGCGGAAGGATCCGCTTCCCAAGGCGGCGCCGTACATCCAGCCGCCTGGCTGCCCGAGAAAATCCTCAAAGACGGCCTTCCCGTGCGCTTCCAAGTGCAGATGCATAAAGTGCTCTGGGGCGATAAGCGCGGCGTTTGACGGAAAGCTAGGATTCCAGTAAGTTAGAAAGGCTTTTGAGGGCTCGCGCTAATCGAGTCCGAAGAAGCTTGAGGTGACGTGCCCGAGTAGCCCAAGGGATGCGATTGCAAATCGCAACAGCCGTCGGTGCGAATCCGACCGTCACCTCCATTTTACGGCCCGGCTTTTCGGCGCTAAACCGAAAAGCCGGACCACCAATCTAAAATAGCTCCCAAAACAACCAAGTAGTGAAAATCAAAACGCAAAGAGCTCTTTTCAGCACCGCGTTCGGATCATTTAAACAGCAACTCCAGAACACCGGGAATAACCCCGTTGTGTGGATTCACTTTGTAAAAATGTGGGAGCGAAAAAAATCTCCGCCACGGTTCGATTCCTGAAATCATTTCAGCTTTTAGAGATTAGGATTCTTCGACATTTCCTTTATCCGCACCCACCGTCGCTCTACTTCCCTCTCGAGAAGGGCCAGATCTTTGGCGTGGTCGGGTTGCAATAGATGCCGTGTGCGCCCCATCATCTGGAGCCAATTATGCAAGGGAACCCGCGCCCCTCTTTCGTCTGGGTCGTAGGAAAGCGTTGTGAGCCCTCTTTGGATTTCGTACAGCGGAAAAAAACAACTGTTCACGGCTTCCGAAAGGATATTGAACCCGTCCTTCTCTTGGGCTTGCCAGTTCAAAGGGCAAGAAATGAGAATCTTTCCAAACGCCATTCCCTCGTTTCGCGCGAACCACTGTGCTTTCGCTGCCTTCTCGATGAGGTCGGTGCTAATTCCTTCCACGGCAGTGAACACATAGGGGATGCCAGTGGCCGCCATAATCGCCGGGGTGTCTTTGTGATGGAACGTCTTCCCTGGAGACAGGCGCGAGGCGTGGCTCGTAGAAGTTTCTTTTCCGTAAGGCGTAGAATAGCTCAGCTGCCCTCCGGTATTCATGTAGCCTTGGTTGTCGTATTCCAGCACGATCATGTGATGATTGCGAAGTGCTGTGCCAATCGTGGGTCCCATGCCGATGTCCATGCCGCCGTCGCCGGTGATCATTATGAATGTAATGTCTTCTCCGACCGAAATTTCACCGCGCCTCTTCCGCTCATTGAACGTTTCCACAATCCCGGAAAGCGTGGGGGCTCCGTTCTGAAAAAGGTTGTGCACATAGGTTACGCGATGGGCACTGAAGGGATAATCGGTGGTTACCACCATCGCGCAGCCTGTGTGGTACAGAACAACAACGTCACCTTCGATTCCCTTGAAGAATTGATCGAGCCCCGAAAAAATTCCACACCCCGGGCAAGCTCCATGGCCCGGTGCGATCCGTTTTGGAAGCAACGCGAGTTGTCCCAGATCGGATACTCTCGCCCTCACGAAGCACTTCGCCTCACCTGTCACGGGTTCCACCCGCACCAAGCCCGTCGAAAGCTCTTCTCGGGACAAACCCGGCAGCACTTCTGGCGATTTGGCGCGCCGATTTCCTTCATCTATTCCAACAAATCCAAACTCTAAGCGTTCTCCCGCCTTGAGCCGGAAAGCGTCCTTAAATAAAGCATCGGCGTCTTGCGTAGTAAAAAGCTTACCCCCGAGGCCATAGATTCTGATGCCCGCGTTGATATCGCAATGATGGTCGGCGAATAGCACGGATTTCACTTCGTGGCTCAAGGGCCCGCCTTCCGAGCCTGGGGTATCCGCACGTTCACCGATCACAATGGCCTGCAATTGGTGTGTGGCCTTTCTCAGGTCTTCTGCGGGAAAGGGGCGCAGAATATTCGGCCGAAGGAGACCTACCTTCTCTCCCTTACTCCGTCGTGCGTCCACGGCGTCCTTAGCCGTCTCGGCTGCGGAATTCAGCAGGAATAAGGCCACTTCGGCATCTTCACAGTTGTAGCTCTCCAAAGCAGGATAGCGGCGGCCGGTGAGCTCTGCATATTGCCGTTCGATCTCGATGTAAACCTTCGCCGCCGCTTCGTGCGCCCGGTGGAGCTGGAATTTATTGTTGATGAGATCAGGATCGTTCATGTACGGGCCCACCGTTACCGGATGGCGAGGGTCGACCGTAGAGAAACCTTTTCCGCTTGCTCCTAAAAATTCCTGCACGACATTTACATCCCGAAAAATTTCGCAGGAAGACCGCTGATGGCTCGTGAAAAATCCATCGCTCACAACCATCACCGGCAAGCGCACATCCGGGTGCTCCCCAAGTTTCACGGCCAGGATATTCATGTCGTAAACAGCCTGCGGAGTGGAAGCCATCAGGATGATCCATCCTGTTTGCAGGGCATACATCAAATCCGAATGATCGCAGCGGATATCGAGCGGGCCACTCACGGACCGGGTTACCAGGTTTAGCACCATGGGAAGCCGCAGCCCGGCCTGCACAGGAAGCTGTTCCAGGCTGTACAAAAATCCATTTGCGCTTGTTGCGTTCAAAACACGCCCGCCCGCGCTGGCGGCTCCAAAGCAAGCTCCCGCTGCTCCATGCTCTCCATCGGCAGCGAGCAGCACGGTTGAAACCTCACCTCTGGATTTCATCGCGTCTATGAGCTGAGCAATCTCGGTAGAGGGCGTGATCGGATAGTAGCCCATGAAATGAAACTGAATAGCCTTCGCCGCTTCCGCCACCATTTCGTTGCCAGTGGAAAACTTCTTTATTTGCGCCGAGCCACTCATTTTTCTTCCTCTTCGTCTGGGTAATTAATATTCCAATCTACCGAATGCCACTTTTTCTCCAGCGCTTCGGGATCGAGGTCAGGAAACTTTCTTAGCCGCTCGCCCTCGGGGATTGCATTTTCCGCGGATAGAGAGAGCGCTCCCGTTGGGCAAACGGAAATGCACTTCTGGCAACCCTTGCAAAACTGGTAGTCAATCCCTTTCAAGGCAGCCGCTCCGTTTTCGCCCGAGCGGTCCCAAACAAAGCAATAGTCGGGGCAAAGCATGTCGCAGTAACCACACTGAATACAATCTCTGGCTTCAAATCGGGGCGCGAAACCCTGGCGACTAAGACTGTGATCTCGCAGCACCGTGTTTCCAGGGTTCGTAATCAATCCACCCATGGGAGCATTTACCCACCCCATTCGAGGGAGAGGCGTCGCGCCAGGGGGCAAACTTGCCTGTTCATTCCGAAAACTCGCAGCATGCGAATCTCCGAGGGCGGCCCGGAAGCCCGCCACGTTTCGCGACCTCGCTTGGTTGCTCAAACGCCCGAAGAACTTTTCTAAAGATGCAACCACCAATTCCTGCGCTACCTCAGGAACGGCGACCGACATTGCGCCCAACATTACGGCATTGATGCCACAACGCTTGGTGCGGGAAATAGCGCCTGCATCCACGCAAATAATCTTGCCAAAGCTGGTGCCGCTAGGAAAAAGCAGCTCGCCAGGTTGCTTCGCAGAGTTCACCACCAAGGTGGTGGAAGCGGTTGCTCCCGCCAGCGATCCTGGATGCATCCGCAACATCGCCTCGTGGAAAACCACGATCAAATCCGGCGAAGTAGTGAAGAATGCGCTCCGCATGGGCGCGCCCATCGGCGAAAAGCGCACGAACGACTGCACAGGGCTTCCCCTTTTTTCAGAGCCAAAGCTAGCGAAATGGCAGCCTGTGTAGCCTGCGCCGGTTACAGCGGCGTCAGAAAGAATTTTCCCAGCAGAATTTGCGCCCTGCCCGCCGATGGCTTCCATCCGAATCGCCACTTCACGGCGATTTGCGGCCAAGGGGGTTTCGGAATGTTTAAACCAGCTCATCATAAGGCCTATTTCCCCTCCACCTTCCTAAGAATGATCTCCAAGGGGCAAAACTTCGTAATGCTAGACTGCAACAAGTTCAATCCCACAAATGCAGTGAACCACAGCCAATTCGGATTATGAAAATGCGCCAGTGCCAAGCTTCCTAAAATAAATGTTCCCGCGAATGCGCGAATTTGGTTCTCGATCGTCATACGATGTCTCCTTCATGCAATACTTCCTGTTGAATTTGCCAGGCCCTGGATTTCCCCACTAGCCAGAAGTACATCACTGGCACCGCAAAACGGCTCAGGATAGTAGCTGCAACCTCGCCGAAGATCAGGCTCACGGCTAAGCCTTGGAAGATCGGATCGGCGAGCATCACGGAGCTGCCCACCACTACCGCCGCAGCCGTAAGCAACATCGGCCTGAACCGCAACACCCCAGCGCTAACGACTGCTTCCTTAAGCGCCATGCCGTTCGCAAGTTGATGCTCAATGAAATCTACGAGAATAATGGAGTTCCTCACGATGATCCCCGCGCCAGCGATGAAACCAATCATCGATGTGGCCGTGAAGTAGGAGCCAATAATGGCGTGACCCGGCAAGATACCAATCAGGCTGATCGGAATTGGCGCCATAATGATGAGCGGCACCGCAAAGCTTCGGAACCATCCCAACACGAGAATATAGATCAGCACCATCACCACAGCGAAGGCGCTGCCCAGATCGCGGAAAACCTCGTAAGTGATGAACCATTCACCGTCCCATTTCACGATAGGCTCTGAGGTATTCCAAGGAACCTCAGCCGTTTGCAGAGGGTATTTGATTTGAGGCGCGAGCTTTAGAATCCCGTAGACTGGCGCCTCTTCAGCGCCAGACAGCTCGCTCATCACATAGGAAACGGGCTTCAGGTTCTTACGGTAAAGCATGATGCTTTCCAAATCGCGCGAAGGCGCCAACGCGCGTTCAGCCTCCACGCTTCCGCTTTCAAAAGAAGGAATCCGGAGGCCAGCAAACGGATTTGCTCCAGCGCGCGCATCTTGGGCTAAAGACAAATCAACATTTACGTCTTCGGGCGCACGTGTATCACTCAGGGTGGACAAGGGAGTTTCGGAAAACACCAACCTTCCAAGCGCCATTATTTCTGAAGCGCTCGTTCCGAGCTGCCCGCCCACCGCTTGATTGTATTCGTACGATCTTCTCGCTCGACCCGGGCGAAGCGTTGTATCGAGATCGACCACGCTTGGCTCGCTCGCGAAAACAGTTTCGATTTCCCGGGTAACTTTCGCCCGAACTTCAGCGCTCGGGCCATACACTTCTGCCATCATAGTGGCCAGCACCGGAGGCCCAGGCGGAATTTCGAGAACTTTCGCAATGGCGCGCTTTTCCTTTGCGAATTTCGCAATAGCGGGGCGCAGGCTTTCGATGATCTTGTGACTGGATTCCTTCCGCTGCCCTTTCTCGGTAAGAACAATATGAAGATCATTCTGATAGTCTGCGTTCCTGAGAAAGGTATGCTTTACCATTCCGGAAAAGGAAAATGGGGCCGCTTCCCCAGCGAAAACTTGCACCGCCTCCACTTCCTTATTTTTAAGAATTTCCGAAGCGAGCTCAGTTGACCAGTCTCTTGCCTGCCGAATCGCAGTAGGAGCCGGATAATCAAGCAAAACCTGAAACTCTCTCTTGTTGTCGAACGGGAGCATTTTCACTTTTACGGTTTTGAAGTAAATGAGGCTTGCGGCCAGAAGGAACAAAACCAATGTGGCGGCACCAAAGGCTAGAGAGCTGCGCAGAGAATTAAGCAGCCGGTCCATCACCTTTTGGTAGAGTTGATCGAGTTTGCTTACCTTCTCAGCTTCTTCTTCCGCTACATGATGCGCCTTCAGCAGCTTCACGGAAGCCCAGGGAGTCACGATGAACGCGACAAAAAGCGAGAGAATCATTGCAAGGCTCGCGCCCACCGGAATGGGCTTCATATACGGCCCCATTAGGCCTTGCACGAATGCCATGGGAAGGATGGCCGCGATTACTGTGAACGTCGCTAAAATGGTGGGATTGCCAACCTCGTTTACTGCGCGAATCGTCGCTTTCACCAGACCATCATGGCCGCGCTTCAAATGCCGCTCTATGTTTTCCACGACCACAATGGCGTCGTCGACCAGGATGCCGATGGAAAAGATCAATGCGAAGAGCGTTACGCGATTGAGCGTATAGCCCATGAAATAGTAGGTTGCCAGAGTGAGCGCGAGCGTCACGGGAATCGCCGTGGCCACAACAAGGGACGCCCGAATGCCCATGAATACGGCAATGAGAATGGATACGGAAAGGGTGGCGAGTAATAGGTGCTCAATCAGTTCGTTAGATTTATCTGCTGCAGTGGAACCATAGTCTCTGACCACAGTCATGCGGAGATCATCCCCAGAGCGCTCTTTCAGATAGGTTTCCGCTCTGGTTAGAATATCCCGCGCAAGCGAAACCACGTTTGTGCCCTTTCGCTTGGCAAAAACGATAGACACAGCCTTCTCGGTGGCCTGACCCTTTTCGAGGAGCACCGAACTACGAACAAGTTCTTCAGGGCCATCTACCACTTGAGCGATGTCCCGCACGTAAACCACGCGGCCAGCTCGTTGCCCGATCGCAATGTTTCCTACGTCAGTCGCAGTGCGAAAGCGACCTCCCACATCCACGTCGACAACTTCCTTATCACTCCAATTCTTTCCAGCGGGCGAAAGGGCATCATTAGATTTTAGTGCCTTTGCCAGATCGAGGAGGGAAATTCCCCGGGCCGAGAGTTTTTTCGGATCAGCAATCACGCGCACCGCGCGCTTCTGACCGCCCAATAGCTCCACGCGAGACAAATCTGGAGTGCTCGAAAGTTCACGCGCAAGGGGCGCTACGGCTGTGCGCAATTCGAATTCATTCAATTTCTTGGAGGTAAACGTAAGCACGAGAAATGGAACATCATCGATTGAGAAAGATCGCACGTGAGAAGCAAGCACCCCTTCCGGCAGCTCTCCCCGAATTTCTAGAAGTTTGTGGTGCACCTTTACGAGACTTGGCTCCATCGGCTCACCGACCTTAAATCGTACAGTAACCAGGCTTCCGTGCGCCTGGCTTCCGGAATAGACATACTCGACACCATCGAGGCCCCAAACGGCCCGCTCAATAGGCTCCGTTACTTTGCGCTCCACCTCAAACGCAGTAAATCCTGGAGCCGCCGTTTGAATGTCGATCATGGGAACCGAAATCTGGGGCTCTTCCTCTTTTGGTGTGAGGTATACAGCCATCAATCCAAGCAGAATGCTTGTGATCGCGATTACGGGAGTCAGCTTCGAGTGAACGAAGGTTTGGCCCAGTTTGCCGGCAAATCCAATTTTTTCATTTTTCATGGCAGCCTACTTTCCCGTCAGTTCTGCGATATTCACTTTTTGTTTTCCCAAGGCCTGGGAAGCAGCCTTGAGATAGGCGAGCTCCGCCTCCAATCGCTGCGCCGCCAAGTCTGCCCGGCGATTTACAACTTCTACAAATTGCAGAGCATTGAGTGAGCCATTTCGAAACAACGATTCCGTGACCCATGATTGCTCTTTGAGCACCTTTTCCGTCTCTGAAAAAATGCCGAGGTTCAAACGGAGTGCCCGCAGATTCGCCTCAAGACTACTCTTGGCGGCTCTTTCTTCCTGCGCGAAGGCTTCGGCAAATCGTTCCGCGCCTGCAGCCTGAAGTTTTGCTTCTTTGGTGGAGCCGAAATCCGAAGGATTAAAAAGATTCCAGCGAAGATAAAGGCCAGCGGAGTAGCCAGTAGCAGTGTCACGATTTCCATTGAAGCCGTATCCCTCAGCGAACAATCCCAGCTGGGGCAGGCCTTTGCTTCTCTCTAAGCTCACTGCTTGGCCGCTCATTTCGGCCTTAGCTTGGATTGATTCTGCTCTATGGGAAACAGCAGCACTGGAATTCGCCGCTAAGAATCGGTCAGAAAAATCCAGTACTGACACGGGTTCGGGGCTCCAGGCGGTTGAAGCCAATCCAAGCTCACGAATCTCTGAGCGGTGAGCTTCGGCCATAGCCGAGTATTGTTGAATCAAGGCGGCTAGTTTGTTGGCCACAGCCGTCATCCCCAGCGCCCCTGAATAACCCACAGGATTTGATTTTGATCCCAGGCGATACCCTTTCCGAAGGCGTTCCACCTCCGACTGCATTTCCCGAAAGCCTGAAACACCCCTCCCTAGTGCCGCCAAAGTGCCGTAGGCGCGAGCCACTTCCGCGTATTGATCAACCTTCACCTGTTCCGATTCTTCGGTTTTCGCGGCAAGCGCGGATCCGGAAATCTGCTCCATGGCCACGCCGGCTCCGCCTTGATAGAGCGGAAGATCCAGCCCGAGCGCAGCGCGAGAATAGGTACGCGCCTCGGGATGATTTAAAGAGTTGGGAACGAAATCTGCCTGTTGAATCGATCGTTGCTCCAAGACGCCCATGAATGCCTGGGCCGGATCATTGGTCTTGTAGCTCCGAGCATCGATATAGAGCTTCGGCAGCCAGTGACGACTCGCTCGAGCATGTGCCTCAGAGGCAGACTCTGCCATCAGGCGGGCGGAGTCTTGGGCAGCGGACACAGGCTCAATTTGCCCCCAAACTTTAGGGAAACTCAGCTCCTCGGCCGCCGCGTTCAATGAGAGCAAGCCTAGCGCTAAAAATATTGCTTTCCGATTCATACTCACTCCAGATTCCAATTCGCATAAAAATCCAAGAAATTTGTTGCTCAAAATTCAAGCGTTAGTCCAGGGCCCCAAATTCACGACAGACTTGAACCCGTTCTTCTTAAGCAAGCTAGCTGCCATTCCACTTCGCGTTCCTGAAGCACAACAAAGCACAATCGTAATTTCCTTGCTCCAGCTACTGCTCTTTGCTTCTAGTTCGCCCAGCGGAGCATTGATGCTGCGTGGATGATGGCCGCCCATGAATTCTCCCGGGCTACGAACGTCTACAAGCAAAGCGCCAGATTCAAGAAGAGCGGGAAGCTGGGCTTTTACTTTGCGAAATTTCAGGAAGCGCCAGGCAAAGAACGCACCTAGCCCTGCCACCGAAAAACTTTCTTGCCAATAATTTGCCAGCACAACTCCTCCTATCGTTTTCTACTTCTTCTGACCTAGTGCACAGGTGGAGATTCCGAGCATCGCATAGGGCGGGCACCAGCCAACCAAGCCGGTTAGCAGCGGAACCGCGCCCAAGAAAAACCACGGGCTCTTAGGCCCGACAAAAGCCAAGGCCAGCAAGCCCGCGCCCAGCAAAATCCTCACAACACGCTCAACTGGATGAATATTCAATTTCATAAAAACACTTCCTTTCCTTATCGATGACAATATTGTTCTTGAATCGCTTTCATTACTGGAATGAGACGACGATCCGCCACTGCATAAAACTTGAACTTGCCCCGCTTCTCTGAGCGCACGAGGCCTTCGGCTCCCATTCGCATCAAGAAATGAGACATTTGGGATTGCGACACCTCGCAGAGCTCGACCAGCTCTGAAACCGTCTTAGGGCCCTGCAGCAAATGCCCCATCACAAGAAGGCGCTGGGGATGGGAAAGCGCCTTTAGGATTACGCAAACCTCTTCACAGGCCTTCTCCATTTTTGCCACGGATATAACCGCCATGTTAGCTCCCTATTCATATCGTCAGATTGACATATTACATTATGATAATATAATATGATTATAGGAGATGCAAGTTGGAAAGAAATGGAAGGACAAAGCCTTTGGGCCAAAATGTCCCGCTCTAGAAATCATCTAAAATGGAGCTGCTTCAAATCAAGCTAGCCCCCTCCGCACTGACTTGACCAGGCGTTTCAGGGAACACTTAAAGTTGAAAGGAAGGCGTCATGAAAGTTCTGCTAAAGCATAAAGATGGAATGTCGTTTGAAGTGGAAAGCGGAGAACACCGCATTTTAACGGACGCCAAGCCACCGATTGGGAAGGGCGTTGGGATGACTCCCAAAGATCTAGTAGCGGCTGGGCTTGGGGGCTGCACGGCGATGGATGTAGTTGCCCTACTGCGTAAACATAAGCAGGTGGTCGAAAGCCTATCTGTGGAAGTAGATGTGACGCCCTCAGAGGGCAAGGCGCCGATAGTATTCCAATCCGCCGAGATTCAGTTTATTGCGACCGGCAGCATAGACAAAAATGTTCTACTGGAGAGCGTTCGCCTATCGCAAACTAAGTACTGCGGCGTAAGTGCGATGCTGTCGAAGGCGTTCCCCATCCACTATTCTGTGCTACTAAATGGAGAAGCAATAGGCGAAGGCAAAGCTGAATTTGGAGGTACGGAATGAGCGATTTGGCAATTCGGCGGGAACTCTCTGGCAGCATCGATCAGATTCTGCCCAGGCTCGAACTCGCATTAAAAGCGGCTGGCTTCGGTGTTTTAACCAGAATCGACTTCGACCAAAAGATCAAAGAAAAGCTCGGGCAGGTGATTCCGCGCACCGTTATTCTAGGTGCCTGCAATCCCAAGCTCGCGTTCGATGCTTTCCAGCAAACCACAGACGTTGCTCTGCTAATCCCCTGCAATGTGGTGATCCGAGACATCGGACCAAACTCAGTGATTATTGAAGCAATGCGACCAACGAAAATGCTCGATATGCTGCCCGCGATTAAAGCGGATAGCTCGATTGAAGAGGCCGAAAATCGATTGGCCGAAGCAATGGAGAGTCTATGAGAAAATCCGCCTCGTTGGTACTCACAGGGTTTGAGATGCGGCAAGCGTGGGATTCACTCATATCCTTCGCCGAATCGCCGCCAACTGTACTCTAGAGACCCTCTGCGCGGACATCACACTGGAAGGATGGCGCCCAAGCCGAAGTGCTCAGGAATTTTTGCATAGGCACTGGATTGCCGTCTGTGAGGTTCCATACGCTCCGGGCTTGCTTCGCTACCCAGCTCATCAAGGATGGCGTAGCTCCAGCGGTGGTGATGAAGATCTGCGGCTGGAAAGACCTCAAGACCATGCAGCGATATATCCGGCTCGCCGGAATCGAGGTGAAATGCGCGACCGACGGGCTCAAACTTCTGCCAGAAACGGAAGTGATGGGCCAGGTTGTGGAGCTCTTCGGAACTCCATAACCCCAGATAACGATAAGAAACTATTTTAGATTACTTTTGGAGGATCGGGACAGCCAAGATACTGATATTTCTTGGCTGTCCCGAGAAACCTCCACTAAAAAACCGTTGAGCCCGAAGGGTTCGACGGTTTTTTAGCTTGAGGCGAGGGACGGTAGAGAACGCCGACAGCAAAATGTGGACATTGTTTCACAAAAATGATTTAACGCGGATTATTTCTACGAACCCTTGCTTTAGCGGTTCAAACCTTGAGGTGCGTGATGATTCAATTTGGATGGTGTGTTTTTGCTCTTTTCATCACAACCGGCTTTGCCTCTGCGGCCCAGCCCTTTCGGCCCGACCGTTGTGGAGTGGAGTTTCCGAGAATGCCGGAGAATCGCACTGTGGCTCCATCGGGATCATTCACGGGCACCTTCCCAAGCGGAATTACGAACACCTACTGGCCCCTTATCTGCAAGGGCGGCCCCGGCTTGGATGTAATAAATACTTTTAGCTTAACCAACAGGGAGGGCACGGGGCCCGCGTCCCTCAGCTTGGAAATGCATTTCAAAAAATCCAGGATCTCTGCTGGAACCAACGGCGCCTCTCTGGCTCCCGGAGAGTGCGCATGGGTGGATCGCCCCCTGAGCAGCACGGAGCCCAATCAGGTAGTGGAGCTTTATCAATATGAAGTTCCGCAGCTTGCTATAAAGTCCAGCGTGGATTCATCCGGCCGGCTAAATCACGTGACCTACCCAGCCAATCAGAAGTTTAGTCGCGCACTTTCTACCGGCGTTCGATTTGTGCTTTATGTAACGAACCAACGAGAAGCCCCCCAAATGCAGGCCGTGCCTTTCTGCTGGGGGCCTAGCGGGCGAGTGGCCGGGCATGGATTTTACGTTCTAGAGTAATTAGAACTTTGGAAAGAGCGGGCGGAGCCTGCCTAGCCCCTGGTTTCCATGGCGAAGTGAAATTTCCCCATAACCCAAATTGAATACTGGAACGCGCACCTACCGCTTCGCAGCTCTGCTTGGTGGAATACTTCAAGGCACTCAGCGAGCAGGCTAGAGCAATGGCGTTCGGCGCTACAAACAAGAAAACGACAGCCTAGCCTGGCACGAAGGCAGCACTTTCATTCAAAAAGGAGTGCCGGGCAAGCTCAGCCAGGTATTCCGCCTCTTCCTGATCGCAACGATCGAGGCTCACTAGCAATATCCGGTGTTCGCCCTTCTCCTGCTTAGTGTTCCCTTGCAACTTCTTTACCTCCACGAGGTCACCCGACTGGCGCAACGCGACCCGTTTGGGCAGCACGGCCGCGAGAAGACCGGTAGAGGCCGCGCGCCGAAGCACTTCGAAGCTGTCACTCGTCATCGTGACTTGGGGTTTAGTTCCTAGCTGCTTGTTGAATTTTTTCATGTAGGAAGGCATCCCGTCGGCGGCAACGGAAAGCAGGCCAAAGCCGAGCTTTTCTATCTTGCTCCAGTCGTCGAGCACATGGCCATGTTCGCGCGCCACAAAAACGCCTAGCTCGTCTTTTGCTACCTCAAACTTCGAGAGCGAATCCATCCCGTCGGTTTCCACCACGAGCGCCGTGCAGAGCTCACCACTCCGGAGCTTTTTCACGAGCTCTGCCGTGCGGCTCACGGTGATATTCAGCTTCACGCGAGGATGCTTCACCCTAAGTCGGCGTACGAAATCATGAAGCACAGTGTGAGCTAAACTCTCGTAGGCTCCGAGATCGAGGTAGTCGATCCGCATTTCTTCCTTCTGAAGAAAAAGCTGGTCAAGGGCGACGAAGGCGGGTTCAGCTCTTTCGAGCAGCTCAAGACAGTCCTGGGTGGGTTGGAGCGATCCTTTTTCCCGCCGAAACAGCGTGAGCGAAAGCTTTTTCTCTAACGAAGTTAGGCTCTGGGAAACAGCGGAAGGCGTAACCTTGAGCACACGTGCGGCCTTCTGCAAGCTTCCGCTTTCCACGATCGTCTTTACGATCATCACTTTTCGAATTTCGTCGTAGCGATACTGACCCAAGCTCCACCTCAAGGCACAGGAATAAGCAAGTTCCGTGGTCATAGCAAGGCGAATCCTCTGGCTATGCTATAGATGCCTGCCATCGCCAACAAAAGGGCGCTTCCCTGGTGAATTCTCTTCATCCAACCCCCGGCTTTCGGCAATTTGCTGGCTTTGGCCAGCCCCATTCCAAGCAATAGGAAGAGAAAAGATAGCCCTACGGCAAAGGAGAGCATCAGTACCATTGCCCAGCGCCTTTCCTCTACTTGAGAAAGCGCAGCGAGTACTCCGCCGATCACGGGGCTCGTACAAGGCGAAGCGACCACAGCGGAAGAAACGCCAACGAAAAAGGCACCACCGAGAGTGCTCGCATTGCCGGCAGATTGAAAGCGATTGAGCCTATAGAAAAAGGAAGGCAGCTTCTCGAAGCCCGACATTGCGGCCATCGCTAGCAGTAGTACGCCCACCCCCACTTGCACAGCCGGGATCTCCGAGGAGAAACCGAATACCTCTCCGAGGCTCACGGCCACCACCCCAAGCGCAGTAAAAGCCGTAACCTGGCCAACGAAAAAGCCAAGAACCCGTTTCTTTTTTGACTCGCCCTCCGCTCCGCTGCCGAGAAAGCCAACGGTGATCGGAATCATGGGATATACGCAGGGGCTGAGAGAGGTGGCGAGGCCCGCCCCGAAGGCTCCGGCGAGTTGAATGGCAGCTTGTGTGAACATCCTAATTTCCTTTCAAAAGAACACGTATTGCCGCGAGATCCGAGCCGGTGGCAGCCTTTAGCAGCGCAAAGCTACCGTCTTTTTTCTTCTCCACCACGGCCCAGGCCGGCACTCCGAAGACCTTAAGTGCCCTCGTGAGCACCTTTTCTTCATCGCGGTAAACAGGCAGGGCGAGCTTTTTCTCTTCCGCGTACGCGAGCCCTTTTTCCTCATCGCGATCGGCATTCACTGTGAGCACGGAGGCTTTGGGAAACTCTTTGGCAAGCTCTGGTAGCGGCCCGCCTAATTTTTCCCGGCAATCAGGGCACCAGGACGCCCAAAAGTAGAGTAGTACTTTTTCTTTCAACTCAGGAACCGCATGACGCACGGCTTTGAGTTTCTCGATGGGCACGGGTTCTCCCCGTGCCGCGGTGGCGAACGCGGCCTCGAGCACCAGAATCATTGCGAACAAATTTCTCATTTTTTTCCTCCTTCAAAAGGTCCATGGACCGGTAAGTCGCTCCCAATCAGCGAGAGAGTGCCGACCGGTAAGCGCGGTGAGAATTCCCTCCGCAGGATTTCTCAGTAGAGTGCAAGGGGTCAGCTGACCGGAGCAATAGGAGCGAAAAAGCGCGTCACCTGGATCCAATCCCACCGTCCAGTCCACACCGAGACTTTGTCTCCAGTCCTCCGCGTCCTCCGCGATAGATCCCACGAGCACGGAGTAGAATGCGGCGTTCACGGGCACGCCGCGCGCGGCGCGGTCGCTCACGAGCCCCTCTGTTTCCTCTCGGCACACGCTGCATGTTTCGGATACGAACATGAGCACCTGGATTTTCCCAGAATCGGCGGCAAGATCGATCGCGGCACCTCCGAGGGAAGTGAAGCGCCCTTCGAGCGTGCGCTGCCCCAGGGATTGAGAAGGAGCCGCTCGTTCGGCTTCTTCTTTGGGGAGCGAGAGCCCGCAGGCCTGCAGAGAAGCGAACGCAGAAAAAAGAGCTAGCAGTTTGATTTGATTCAGAGCAGCCATACGAAATTTCCTCCTACTTGAAGATTGCGGTAACCGGTATTGGAAAACGCGGCGAGCGAGCTCAGGCCCAGCTCGAAAGGACCACCCGTGCGGCGCAATTCGAGGCCAAGCGAATCAGTACCCACTCGTTGACGCGCAATTCGGCCGCGAGCACTCTCGGTTTCGAGCAACGTGCCCACGCGTCCGTAAACTCGCCAGGCATAGCTCGGCTCCCAGCGGAGCTCAGCTTGAAGCCAAGTGGCGTCGAGATAACCGCGATCGGAGTAGAGAGCGCCGGCCCTGCGCTCACGCGCTGACCCCAATGTGGTAACGATGGCTTTGTCGTCATGGAAGGCCCAAGCGAGAGAGGCTTCAAATCCAGCTTTTGGCGGAGCGCGTTCAGGCCTCACGGCGTAAAGCGCCTGGAGGCGAGAGCGCACGCTCTCGCTCAATACTTGTTCCACACCGATTTTGACCTGGCTCTCGAGAAGGCGCCCAGGCCGCTCGCGAGTGCGGAAGGTATCGGGGTCCACGAAGAACGAGCTAGGGCTAGAAAAATCCGAGCGAGACAGCTCGGCAGTATAACGGGTGCCAGTCGCATAACGGTCGAAGGCCCCTTTCAGGGCAGCACTATGACCCGGATAAGCGCTGTTTCCCACAGTGTGTGATCCATCGAGGGATACCGTAAGCGCAGGTAAAGTCACGTCGAGGCCTCCTCGAACCGAATTTTCCGGGCCCGGGTGCAGAGCAGACAAGGCGCGGGCATTTCCCTGACGGTCGGTGATGATCACGCGCTCGTAAGCGGGCTGCAACCGATCGTATCCCATGCGCAGGCCAAGCACTCCAAGCGCAGAACCCGACCCGAGATCCGTGCTGGTAGTGAGCGTGCTTGCGTTGGCCACGCCCGCAGTGGAGTACCCTGTGGAACCACGCTCGCTCTTGACGACCGTGCTCACCTTGAGCGAAGGCGCCGCGCCCTGGGCAAACTGCCCAGGGGCGACAAGAATCAGAATACCGAGAATCAATGCGCGCATACGCTACACGCCCCTCCACCGGCAGCAGCCCCGCCCCTCAAGCCGGAATGGGGAGCGAGCTTGTCTTGATCGCTCTCTTCAAAAGAAAGAAGAGGCGACGAAACAAGGCTGCGGTCCATCTCGCCCACGGAGGCACAGCCGCCGAGGAGCAGAGAAAACAAGCTGAGGAGTAGAGCGGCTCTCATTAGCGACGTCCGGAAACGATGGCTTCGATTGTGGCGAGCTCTTGGTCAGTCAGCACGCCCACTTTCTTGAACTTCACTACATCTTTATTGTCGAGCACGAAAAGGGTGGGCGTAGCAACCACGTCATAGGCCCGCTTGGCGTCGCGGTTGGTATCGAGAGCGACTTCGAACTGGATCTGGTCGCGGTGAGCGCCAACGTAGTTCCGAAGGAGAGATTCCGAGCGATCGACACCGATCAAGCGAGTTGTGGCCTTACCGCGGAGCCGCTGAGCCAGACCGCTCACTTTCGGAAGGTTTAGCGCGCAATCGGAGCAAGTAGCTGAGAAAAACTCGAGCACCTTGTACTGGCCTTCGACTTCAGACTCGCGAATGCAATGTTCGCTATCGGGGCCGCCATTCGGCGCAATATGATTGAGCACCACGCAAGGGGCTGAGTCACCTACATTGATGGCCAGCGCTTCGGGAGCGGAAGCAAAAGGAAGAAGAAGGGCGGAAAATAGGATTAGATTTTTCATAGGTAAGTCTCCAGTTAAGGGGCGGGCTCCCGGCAATCGGGAGTCTTCCTCATTCTTGTCTCACTGACTTGAGCAATGCGGGATCCATAGATTTAGTAAGGGAGCAGTTCAGGCGAACTTAACAGCCGTTACGCCCCATTAAGACGCGCTGAATACCCCCTTTTAGGATCACTACGCTTGGGGGCCGAGCCGCGGTTCGCGTACAATGAGAATAGGAGGCAAAATGCCGATTTACTTATTCGCCGTAGTTGCTATGTTTTCAATATTCGTCAGCACCGAGGCGAGAGCCCTGGTTTCCTCGCAAGCCCAAGGCAATGAGGGCGACTGGAAGGTGGAGCTCAGAACAACACTCGAGCGCGGAAAAGTAGAGCCGAATGAAAACACGGCGTCCTTCCAGAAGGCCAAGATCGATATATACGAAGCCTCAGCGGCGCGTTTTTTCGGAGCGGGTTTCGGCAGCAGGCACTTTGCGAAGCTCCAGCTTCGCGCCTTTGAAAGTGGGCGTGAAGAGGCCGCAGGCCGACTCTTTCACGAGAAAGACCGAGGCCAAGCTATCTCACTCACTTACGGCTTCGATCTCGTGCATGAGCTTCGGTACTCACTCGGGATCTACGCTTCGGTTACTCCTTTTGCCAGCTTCAACAAAGCCAAGTTTTCCCAGCCACGAATCGACCTCGCGAGCCTTGGTTTCCAGCTTGGAGTGGGGCTGAGCGACAGTTTCTCGATGGAAACCTTACTTCACTTCGGGTTGGGCTATGCCCGCCAGCAAAATTCCTACCTCGCTTTTTCACAGGTAGTGGGCTGGAACCTAGAGCAGGCAACTGGACTCCCAGCTAATATCAAGCTCGGACCCTATCTCGAGATGGATCTTCAGGAGCGCTACGACGACAAATACGACGCCGCTTTCTCACCAACGGGGCGGCCAGACCGTATTCGTGCTGTCAAGTTTGGCTTGCTCGGCGCCTTTAATGTGGGCCTCGGAAACGACTGGTACGCCAGCCTGGCCTATGTGCAGAAAATCGGCGGATACGACGCCCCGGCTACGAACGCCACTTCGCTTGGATTGGGCAGGAAATTTTAGGGCGTGCTTTCCGGCGCGCTCTTTTACTGCTAACTACAAGAGATCCCTCCAACCGTATCAGGGAAACTTCTCCTTTGTGCTGATGACCAGTGGTCCGTGTATGATCTGCTTGGTCTGGCGAAGTAGAGTCGGCATCTGACATACTGGGACTGAAGGCTTTGAGTAAAACTCTGGAGAGCAAAAAATGATAAGAGGACAGACAATTTACAGGTTCAATTTTCTCCTTTGCCTCCTGACGGCATTCCTTGCAGCAGACTCCCGCGCCGAATCCCTCAAAGAACAATTGCAGGCAAAATCGGCCTCGAGCAAAAGTGACCCCAAGAAGAAGAAAATCATGGACGACGCGATCGAAGCGCTGAGGAAAAACAAGCTGGAGTCTCGCGCCAAGAAAGTTGGGGATCTTTTTCCGAACTTTTCTTTGAAGAATATGCACGGAGATGAGCGGAGCTTGAAGGGACTACTCAAGGACGGGCCGCTAATCGTGACATTTTACCGAGGTTCTTGGTGCCCCTACTGCAGTATTCAGCTCGCGGAATACCAAAAGCATCTAGCAGCATGGGAGAAAATGGGAGCAAAGCTGGTGGCCCTTTCGCCAGAGCTCCCCGAGCTTTCCCAAGCGTTTGCCCAAAAACGAGGCCTTACCTTTGATCTACTCTTCGACAAGAATAATGAGATCGCCAAGGAAGCTGGGCTGGTCTTCGGCGTGAAAGGCGATTTGCGCGAAATATATGAAAGTTTCGGTTTGGATCTCGCCAAATCGCAAGGCAATGCTGAATGGCAGCTGCCCGTTGCGGCTACTTACGTTATCGGGCAAGACGGAAAGGTAAAGTATACCTTCATTGATGTGGACTATAAGAAAAGGGCAGAGCCGACCGAAATCGAAAGGGCGTTGAAGATCAAAAAACGGTAAGGCGAAGTTTGTACTGGGAGCCGGCGAAGTTCAATGCCAATTGCACACGCATGCGATCGTCACCTCCATAAAAAACCGTTGAGCCCGAAGGGTTCGACGGTTTTTTTAGTTGCAGATAAGGCACGGTAGAGAGCGTCGGCGTTCGGCGCGACAAAACGGCCATGCGAAGGGAAAACCATTTTAGACATTTCCGAGAAAGGGCAACGCATGTACGTACTACTAGTTCGGCTGATCGTGATCGCGTCGGGCAAACTAGCTGACGGGCGCTGTTTTTGCAGATTCTAAGAAAGGAATTTTCTTATACAAAACAAGACTAGTTCACACCCACACATACATGAGCCAGTGATCATTGAGAACCAGGATCAGTGTTGGAATTTTGGCTCCGAACGCTCCGCGCGGGTAATGGTGGCTTTGTTAAGCTTCAGCCCCCATCTAGTTCCCGTACCGATGCCGGGGGAGCCGTCGACTTCCTCGTTGGATTTCAGAATAGCTCTATTCTCTGAAAAATCGTCTCCGCTGGCTGTTTGATCCCATACGACCACGTGAGCGGGCGATTCATCATTATGTACATCCATCTGTAAGCGAACTACTCCCGCCGCGTTGACAGCGGCGAACTGATTCGTGGCGCTCCAGGAATTTCCTTGAGCCCTGAGCGTGGCCTTCAGCGAAGCCCCCTCTCTCCGGAATTCGAGCTCAAATCCGCTCGCCAAACTCTCGTTAGAGTGGCTTACCACCGTCAATGAACCGCCGTCATCGATAGAGAAGTCAACACCGTAGCTGCCGCCCGACTTGAACTCTTCGTAGCGGGAATCAAAAATCAACCCACCCGAGCCTTGAATCGAACCCGACACTACGTTGAGAGAACCACTCACGACGCGAACCTTTTGGGAACCGAATTGGATTTCTTTCCCGGAGCCTACAGCCTCTTCAGGATCTTTATAGTCTCCACCGCAGGCGGTGAGAGCCAACAGAAGAAGCATTAGATTCAGAGCTTTCATGTGACGCCTCATTTTTTTCCGGGTTCGCCGGGGCCGGCATTGCCTTTACGATGGCAGTCCATCTCTTTGCCGTCGTGATAATGGCAAGCCATGAACTCATTCTTGATTCCGTCTTTCTGGTAGGTGATCGAAAAACGAATCAGCTCTTCGGCCTCCCAGAGCTTCATCGTGCGGATAAGTGATTCTGGTCCCACCTTCCTTACGAACATTTCGAGCGCGGCGGCGATTGACTTTGCCATTTCTTCGGCCTTGTAATGGTTGCTTAGGCGCTTGTAGGCACCATATTCACCGCGGTCTTCTTTATGGCAATCGAACCCAGCTCCATGCTTGTGGCAGCCATAAATATAAGAACGGTGGATCTCTCCATCCTGAAAATAAACCGTGGTGATAATTTCGCCATCCCCTCGTTCCATCGCGATCCCGACGGGTTCTGCGGCTTCATTGCCCCGCTCAGCTTTATAGTCCTTGCGATAGGCAACCGCTGCGGCTTCCGTAGAAGACTCCCAGGAGGAAGCTGCGAACGACGTTACCGGTAAAATCAAAATAGCCAAACCAATTGAAATTTTCATTTTTCTCTCCCTAATTTTGGCAAGCGGAGCAAAGAGCTTGAACGTCCAGCGAATGCTGAATCATCCTGTACCCTTTTCTCGCGAGCATATTCAGTACACTTTCCTCGAATTCGCAGCCTTCGAAGGCTTCAATATTGCCGCAGGACCGGCAATGAACGTAGTGATGGTGATGGCCATCCTCCGTAAGCTCATACCTGCGGGTGCCGTCTCCGAGGTCATAACGCCGGAGCAAGCCGCCCTCTTCCAACGTAGTAAGCGAGCGATAGACGGTCGCCAGGTCACTCGCGCCCTTTCTAAGGCGCGAGAACACTTCGTCGGACGAAAGTGGCTTAACGGATTGAGCAAGGATTGAAAGAATATCTTTTCTCGGCCCGGTGATTCGTAGCCGAAGGGCGCGCACTTTCTCCAAAGCCTTCTTCAGGCGCTTGTCGGAAGATTGACCATGGAGATCGTGGCTGCAGGTCCTGACTCTCATGGCGAGAGGTATAGCCTACATGCGAGTTATTTGCATCTAAAAAGCAGCCGCTCTAACCCCAAGTGAACCAGGGGGAAAATCGCCAGGAGAACCGTTATGAGAGGCGTAGTCAGGAATCGCGAGTCTGCCAAGGATAGGATGAATCCGGAGCCGGAAACAACGCCTGCGCTCAAGGCAACACGGCCTAAATGAGGCCCCACCCCTACGCTCGCCGAAAAGGAATAAACAGCCGTAGGAACGAACAAGCAAGACAGGGTGAATAGCAGGCCTAGCATCTGCACCGACAGGCAGACCAATGCGAGGGAAGTTACGTAGAATCCTAGGTCGAGTGGAGAACGCAGTCGCAGCGGCTCGTCCAAAATTGCGGAAAGAAACGCCCTGGCGCTTAGTCCGCGCCAAAAAAGTAAAAGATAAACAGAAAGACATCCAGAGAGAGCGAAGAAAAAAAGTGACTCACCTTTCGTGAGGGTTACGATATCGCCAAAGTAGAGGGCCGTGGCGTGGCTTTCGATCACTGGAAAAAAACCGGTCAAGAGCTGCGAAGCCCCCCAAAAGAGCGCAAACGCTGCCAGATAAACCACTGTTTGCGTATGGCTGTGGCGCGCGATCCACTCTGTGGAAGCAAAGCCGGCTGCGGACACGGCAAGCCCGAATACAAGCGGTATTGCCGTGTGCTCCAGGTGGCCATCCGGAAAGAAGATCTGCGATACAAGTAATCCCAGGGAAACACCGAGCCCCGCGCTTTGGCTTACCGCCAGTGTTTGCACGGCTGCCTGGCGGGTTACAAGCAATGCTCCCACCACGCTAAGCGTAGCGCCGGTAAAAATGGCGGCCAGAATCGTGGGCCAATATAAAAGCAGAAGCTCTTTCATGCGCCACCAAGGCTCAAGGTGCGCACAGGAACTGGGCCCATCCAGTTCCGAGGTTCATCGTCGTGCGAAATAAGCAATGCTCCCGAATGGGGATTCATCCGTAAAGTTTCACTAAGCAGGCGCCTTACAATATCGCGGGATTCCACGTCGAGATGATTGAAAGGCTCGTCTAAAATCAGGAGATCTCCTTGCTGCAGGAAGAACCTCGTAAGAAGAGTGCGCTGGCGCTCGCCGCCACTCGCTTTGTTCCAAGCCAACGAAAACTGCTCGGAGCGAAGCAAGCCCAGGCCGCACCAAGAAGCGGCGTTCGGAGCTTCGAACCGCAGTACGTCTCCCAAAGTGTAAGGCAGATGGGCAGCGCGATTCTGCATCTGAGGGAGGTAGCGCGTGCCAGGAAAATCTATGGTCACCCTTCCTTCTGTTGCAGCTGAAATACCCAGAAGAGTTCGGGCCAGCATGCTTTTCCCCGTGCCGTTGGCGCCAACCACATGAAGGAGTTCGCCTGGATTTAGAAGCACCGTTAGCCCGCGATGCAGCGGCGGGAGCCCCGGCGGTCCATAAGTGAGGCCTTCGGCTCTAAGCATCTACTTGAATGCTTTCAGCACTTCATCCGCCAATTCGTTCTGCCACTTTTCGTAGGCGTCCGATGCGGAAGGATCAGCAAGAGAAGATGGCACCTTCGCCACTTTCACGCCTGAGAGCTCCTTGAATTTCTCCAGAATATTTTTCGGATGATGGTCTGTGGCCAATGCGAGGGAGACTCCAGATTTTCTTGCTTCCATCGCCACCGTTCCAAGCCGTGCCGCCGATGGTGATACTCCAGGAATTTCCTCAATGGAGCCCATGGATTTCAGGCCATAGTCCTTGCAGAAATAGGAAAAATCCTTGTGGTACTCAACCACGGTTTTTCCAGCAAGGGGTTTTAGGCGTTCTTTGATCTTCGCGTGAAGCGTTTTTAATTCCTCCTGCACTTTTGCCCGATTCACGGCAAACTCAGCCGCTTTCCCTGGCGCCACGCTCGCGAGCTTCGCTTCCACTTCCAAAGCGGAACTTCCCATTTCTAGCGGCGACAACCAGAAGTGTGGATTGCCAGCCGCATGTACGTCTCCCATGGAGCGATCCACCGGGCCCTTCGGTTTATCCTGCACGGAGATCGAACGCGAGAGATCGCAGTCCCCCGCTCCGCCCGCCATTACTTTCCTGTTTGCCGCCTTCTCTAGGATCTTCGGCAGCCAGCCAATCTCGAGATCGGCCCCAACGCGGCAAACTATATCAGCCCGGTTCACGGCCAGAATAAAATCTGGGCGCGCATCCAGGAAGTGATAGTCGTCGCTTGCCCTGGCAAGGGCTTTTACGTCAACCTCGTTGCCGCCGATTCGCTTTACGAGCCAGGCGATATCGGGAGTGGTGGCTACCACGCGTATGGCAGCCATGGTCTCCGAAGAAAATGTGGCCCAAAGAAAGATGAGGAGCAATATTCTAGAAGTCATGGGTAGGATGGTCCCCTAAGAGAAAGACAGCTTGAACCTGGAACGCTCGGCTCACCTGAGAATCTTTGTGTGCCCGCTTCTCAAAGTCTACTTGATAGGAAGTTTTAAACTGGGCAAATTCACTGTGCCGATAGACGAAGATCGGCACGAAGGAATAATCGAGGTTTCTGGTGCCGGTCGTGATCAAAGTATAGCCATCGAATCGCAGCCCAAAATCAAGTGCGCCCACGAGGTTGCGCTGAGCATAGATATACCCGCCGTAGGTGCGCTCCATCGCAGCCCCGGGGGCGCGAAGATTCCGCCCGTAAAGCTCAGACTGGAGAAGCCACGTAACGGTTTTTCCATCCCGCCATTTGGCAATCGCATCGAAACCAAAGATGCGCATTTCCCCATCAACCCGAGAGTGGCGCCCGAGGTAATTTAGGCCTGTCTGAAGCCCGCCCGACTCACCGAGCGGGAAAAAATTCCCAATCCGCGCGTAATGTGTAGGATGGATTGGTCTCGTGCCCTGCACATGAGAATGCCCGTAGGTCCAGCCATTGGTGATGCCAAGCCCGATATCGGTATAGATGGGGATAAATGGGAGGAGAACGTTAGCCTGGATTCCGGTATCGCTTGCAGCTTCTGCAGCAAAGTAAGTCTCATGCGCTTTGGGCGAGCTGATGAAGGGCCAATCGTGCCGATGAAACTGATTGAGCCTTCCGACACCAAGGAAGAATTTTCCCCCTTTTAGCCGCACATTATCGATGAGCTTGCTGGTGGATAAATATGCTTCATGAACTTCCACGTTGTAGGAGCCATTTTCGTTGTGCGCGGCAAAAAAAAGATTTCCATCAAACCCGTGATCGATCGGGCCGTAAACCCCAAACTCCGCTTCCCTGAGGTCAAGCCGCCGTGGATACTTTGCCTCATCTTTGGAGTCGATATTGCCCACGATATCAGTAGCAGCACTGAATTTTAGCCCTGTGCCTTCCGCCAAGGCGAATGCTTCTTTTTCGAAGTTCAGGAAGAAGGATGCAATTAAAATGAACACCGACGGCTTCATAAAACTGAACTAACACGGTAGCCGGATGCCGGCAACACTCTTGCAAGTGACTTGCAACAAAGAAGACTGGGCCCGCTTGTGTTCGGAGCCGTTTGCTATCTCCTCTTGAATTGGTAGACTAAATGAAACTGGAGGCATAGCAATGAAGACACTAGCTAAATTGGCGATCGGTTCCTTTTTCTTACTTCCCTGTACATGGGCTGGCGAGACCGACAAGTTCAAGATTTCCTCTCATGAGCACCAACATGCCGATGCTTGCGGCCATGAAGCCGTGCCCCACGGTGATCACGTAGATTACGTTCACGACGGCCACATGCACGCAATGCACTCGGGCCACTATGATGATCACGGGCTGAACCAAATGGCCAAAAGTTCGAGAAAGACCGCTAGTACCGATCATTTAACAGCGAAGACGCATAAGCATAAACACGCTAAGGACTGCGGCCACGAGTTAGTGAAGCATGGAGATCACGAAGACTATCTTCACGACGGCCAGTATCATGCTAAGCACGGTGGTCACTACGACCTGCACGGCACGCCGGTTGTGAACTAATTTCGTAGATTTTCTACCCCAACTGATTTCGGTAGTGTTCGGGATTGGCAGAAATGCTGGCTTGGGGCAATCTATTCCCATGATATTACTGCTAATGATCTTGACGTTCTCCAGCTCGGTGCACGCCGGCGAAGATTCGTATCCTCAGTGTAAAAGGAAAACGGACCGCTACCACGACATGATTGAGCGTTCGAACAATAAGAAACAGCGCTGCAGTAAAGACAGTGAATGCGTGCTTCTTTTCGAAGGAGATAGGCTCAGCTGGTGCGACCTCGGCTTCTCCATTTCGAAGACAGCCATGGGCAATGCATGGCTCAAAAAGCTCGAACGAGCGCGCAAGGATGCCGAAAAATCTTGCCCTGAGCCTCCAGCCGACCGCTCGAAGTGCTCCGGAGTGCCTGCGCGAAAAGCAAAATGTGTGAAGAATCGCTGCGAGACCGGCTAAGCGAGACCTGATTACTTCAGCTTTACGCCGACTTCTTCGAGCTCGTCCTTCATGCCCCAGAATCTTCCGAGCACTCGCGGAGCGTGGGAGCCGAGGTAGGCCATCGCCATAAACTTAAATAGACGTCCCAAGCCGATTGCGGCGGTTAGCTCTGCCAGAGGAGTTCCCGCAAGAGCGGCAAGCACAACGGCTGGCTGTTGGGCAACGGGAGCCAATCCCACGATGAAAACCACTACCAGGCCGTACTCATCGAAAAAATGGTCGGTCCACTGCCAAGTGACGGAGCTAACCAGGGCTGGGAAGGTTGCTTCCACCCAGGGCAATCCCTGGTACTCCACAAGCGCTGCGAGACTGAGGCCACCTATGGTAGAGCCGATCGTGATTGCGACGGCGAACAAAACCCAGCGGCGAGGGACTAGCATTGCACTCGAAATCAGGATTCCGTCGTTGGGAATAATCACGATGAAGTTGTCGATAGCAGACAGGCCGGCGATCAGAGGCGCGTACCATGGGCGGTCCGCGTGCTTTTGCAGCGTTTTCACGAGTCTCTGGATCTTGATATGGAGCCGTTTGGAAATCATGCGAGGATCACTAGTCTAGCACCAAATCCCAGATGATTCGCAACGGAGGCGCAGCTTTACCTCTTACCCGGTAGGCGAACACCCTGCGGATACGGCCTACTTTGCGGCGTCGAGTGCCGCATCAATGGCGGATCTCAAGGGTCGATCCCCAAGCTCCTGCAACATCATCCCGTTCACAAAAAACGTAGGCGTGCCCCGAACCCCAACGCTTTGACCATCAGACTCATCCATCCTGATTTTCTCTCCGTGCTTCTTCAGAAGATACTCACGGTCCAGCTTGGCTTTCGGAATCCCAAGTGAGGCCAGATAGGTAGGAATCAATTCCGAGCGAGGCTGGTGATGATCGCCCCACTCTGGTTGCTTTTCAAAAAGCAGATTGAGCGCTGCTTCGAACTTGCCTAGTTCGCGGGCTTCCTCCAAAGCCGTGGCGGCGAACATCGATCCAGCATGGTACGGCATATAGCGAAGCACGAAGTGAACGCGGTCCTTATAGTCGTTCACTATTTTCTCAAAAATCGGATGGATCACCCGGCAAGATTCGCATTCAGGGTCGAACCACTCCACTACGGTCACGCGCGCCATGCTGTTTCCCATGGAAGGGCTATGGGCCCTCACGAAGTTTCCTTGAATCGCGGCGGGCGCGTTCGAAACGGGTGCAACTGCCGGTGGCTGCGCGAAATACTTCAAGGCAAAAAACGCAAGAATCGCGACGACAACGGCACCGAGTACAAAACCTTTATTTTTCATTTTGAATCCTTATGAGCACCTTTAATGTCGAACACGAGCAACCCGACTATCACCAGAAAGCCGACCATCGAGAGAAGCGGGATCGTGACAAACCCAAAAAGCTCAAGCTGCTTGGAAGAGCAAGACACACCTTGAGTACAAGGGGCCAGAGCCTCCGCGATAAATCCGTAATACAGAAGATTGTGATAGGCCGCGATCAGGGTGCCCGTGACCGCAAAGGGAAATGCGTACTTCCTATACCCAGAATCATCCGTCCATACCGCCACGCCAAAAACGAAAACGAGCGGATAAAGAAAAATCCTCTGATACCAGCAGAGGGCGCAGGGAGGATAACGCATCACTTCAGAGAAAAATAAGCTCCCAAAAGTAGCAACGAGGGAAAGTAGAAAGTTAGCTTTAAGGAACAAACTCATGAAGTGCTCGGAGCGGTAGAAACTGCGTTCATTCGAGTTCAGCAGGTTACCCTGCGCTCCCCTAATCAACCTTGATTGCGGAAATGAAAGGAAAACACGGCGGAGCAAAAACGAACAGATTTTTTTGAAACTTCGTTTACTGCAGCCCGTCAGAACCCAGAGATTAGTAATTTGTGACGACGCTAACGCATTGTCGTCGATGTCTCTCTAATTCTACTGATCATGATCTTCCTTTCGAATGAAGGAACCATCTGATCCAAAGTGTCCGGCCCCTGCACGCAGCCTAGCCTATGTTCCTTCGCTTCTCATAGCTGTCAATACGCGGGGATAGATCTCCGTAGCGTACTGCAACCACAATCTAAAGTTGAAATTTGGGATGGCTTTTCCCTCTGCATGCCTATGCGCTACTACATTAGCTGTAACAATATCTCGAACGTGCAATAACTCGAGCCAAGGATCTAATTCACCAGGCACAAACGAACACGCGCTCTCCTGCTGGTAGGCGTGGAGGAAGTGGCCGCCGGCTTCTCTGGGTAAGTTCGATATCATAGTGGCCAGATCAATGCGCGGGTCGCCGATGCCTGACTCTTCTAAGTCAAGCGTCAGGATTCCAGCGGGAGAAACTAAGAAATTTCGTGCGTTGCAATCGCCATGCACGAAGCAGGAGCTTTCCTTCACCGACCGGAATCGAAGTTGCAGCCAGCACACCATTGCGAGAATGGTTTTGTCTGGGCATTCCTGAGACCAAAGAAGCAAATCTCGGAAAACCCTCTGTAAAGAGAGATCCGGAAGATCTTCTACGTTCGGGCTTAGATTGGCACTAACCGAATGAAGCTGCGCAAGATTCTTCGCCAGAGCTTCGACCGCTGCCTTCCCCAGCTGATCTGCGACAGGCAGCCCTGGAGCCTTTCGCGAGATAGAAAACGGATGGCATCTGCCAGTCGCCAAAAATTCCGGCACCGCAAGACCAAAGTTTTTAACATGCGCGAACGCCGCAGCTTCTCTTGCTGCCAAGTCGGCTTCGAGGGTCCACCAAGAGAAGGTTCCGGTATAAAGGCGAAAAAAAAGATTTTCGCTGGCCGGTCCGTTTTTTTCTTCGGAAAAATCGAGATGGATCTGCTCCAATTGATGTTGAAAACTGCGAATGGGCTTTCTTTCCAACTGCACAATCTCACGATTTGGAAAAATAGGAGCCAATAGCTGCAGGAGTTGCCTATCGCTCAAAGTTGCTGAAGGTGCGGTGATACCACTCATTCTATTTCTTTTCGCGCGCCGTGAGTTGCACGGCGGAGCTGCGGCCGATCAAGGCGCGCATCGCTTTCGTTTTTTCTCGGGCGCGCGTTGTCGCCTCGGCAACCTTCTTCTGAAATACGCCCCCTTGCAGGATCTCCACGTAGCGATGAAGCACCTGTTTAGCGTCAGCGTAGGGTTCCTCGCTTTCGTTGAAATAGTGATCATTGGCTTCGCGTGACAACTGTTCAGGATTGGGCGTTTTATCAATCAGATCAAAGGAAAGATGCAGGCTGTATTCTTTAGGCGTTTGGCATCTGTGGGGCACACCGGCTCGCACGAACAGGGCATCGCCTGGATTCAGCTCAAGCTCAATTATCTTCTTTCCCATCTGCGCTTCAGTTAGGGGTGCGTTATTGAAATAACGGCGCTGTTGCGGTTCGTAAATGTGCCAGACTTTACTGCCTTCTATCTGCAATACGAGAACATCATCGCTGTCTCGATGGCCATAGTAGGCTTCATTGCCTTTTTGCGAGAAAAACGTTTCGCAGTTTGCAAGCGCGCACGGAAGCGTTTGATCAAGAGCTGATACAAAACGATTTAGCCGTTGGTCCAGTATATCCAGGCCTTCCAGAACCACAGCGGCACCGCGCGCGATCGATTGCTGCACTTGAAGCTTATCCATGAAGAAAAGGTCGCGGCCTTGAACATTCTTGCAAAAACACATTTCTTTCAGATCTACGATCTTTCCGTTTTCCACCAGCTGCAGCCACGCCGGGCTCAAGAGCGGATTATTCAGGTGGCCTTCCAGCTGAGCTAAGGAAAATATCTGCTTTGGCGTAAAACACCCGGGTTTGTGCGCGTAGGCGTGCGGACGCTTTTTTTGCTGACTTTGGTAGAACGAGAAAATTTTCTTAAACGATTTATCGATCATAGAAAACAGATCTCCGTGAAGCGCGATCTCTCTCGAAAGGTATCATCTACGATCGACATACCGTGGTACCAATGGCCAGGAAACGCCACCAAACAGTTGAATTGGTCCAGCAGGCAATAGAGCTGCTCAAACTCTTCTTTGCTTCTCCACGGATGCATATGCTCGTTTTGGTCTTCGCTAATCGCTGCCAGTTTCCTGTAGATGGCCGTGCCTGCTCCGCGATGGCTCTCATTCAGAAAAGTGAGGATATTTACCTTACTATCGGTATGTGGCCACCAAAACTGGTTTTTAGGTGCCGGGGAAAGAAGGCGGAAATGATTGAACACCAGGTGGGATCGCTTTACAGGCGGGGCTCGGTAAAATTGAGCGATCGTGGCTTCTAGTTCGTGCCGGTAGGGATCATCGCCCACAAAAAGCACATGCTGCCCATCGAGAAATTCGCTTCCATTTTTGGATTCGAAACAATTCTTGTGCGATTTTACCACTCCGAGAGAATGCAGGTACTCACTCACACGATCGGGATGCTTGTAAATATTTTTGACAAATAGAAATTGCGATCCGAGGAAAGGCACAACTTGCACCTTAAATGCCTCATTGTAGAAAAAATCCTTATTCTCAAAAAATTTCATATATGGCTTTCGCTGGGCGTTGGCGCGCTCCGGTCTCCATAACGGATTGGCACGAGAAAGAGAGTGGCGTTCACGAGGGCTAGAGTAAGGCCGAAGAGTACCAGTCCCATCGTCACTGCAATGCCAATATGCATAGAGATGATCACCAATACCCAGTATTTTCCCAGCCGCGGAATCCAGACTCCGAGAATATAAAAGGACTCGAAAAACAAAACTGACCAGGCCATGATTTTAGGCAGCCAGGGCACCCAGGCCATCCAAAGAAAGGAGAAGTGGTTGAACTCGCGCAAGTGAAGCACTTCCCAAATGGCTTCCGACCACCAGTCGTGGCCCTTTGCCTTAGACACGCCAGCGTCAACATAGGTGAGGCAAAGGTAGATCTGAAGAAGGCGCAGGCCCAAGGTATTGTATGAGCTAAGAGCGACCTCCTTCGTTTCGGAAAGTCGAGAGTCCAGCGACCAATGGCTCCCCACGGGCAGCCAGAGCATAAAGAAAGTGAGATTATGGCAATAAGAATCGATGCCATACACGGATTCCCAACCCAGGCGAAAGAAGGCGGCTTGCGTGATCCAGAGAACGAAATTTGCGAACTTCGTTTGGTATCCGAGCGCAAAAAAACCCGCCGCGAAAATATGAACAAGGAAGAACGCGTGAAGGGCGATAGAGAACTTTTGGCCGGTGAAGCCAACCTTTGCTAACCTGCTCACGAAGTTTTCGCCACCAATAGCGCTCATCAAATGAGCCTGCAGGTAGCCGTACTGGCCAAAAAGATCTTCCAGGTGGGGAAAGAGAAATAGGCCTTTGATCAACATCATGGTGCCCACCACCACACGTAAAAGCGAAAGCACTTCCCCCGAAGAGGGGCGAAAGAAAAACTCTTCAAACAGTACTTTGACTCTGGCTTTCATGGTGATTGATCTCCCCCACCCCTACGGAAGGTGGCTTGATATACCGGCAAGAAAGTTGCCCGCTCCCCTTCCCTATAGGCCGCCATCGACGGAAACTTATGGAGAGATCCTCGGATCTCGATTCTCTCTGCGTTCGGATAAGCTTCGAACATGGAGGCCGTGATTGAGGCCGCTAGTGACCGGATAATTTCCTTTTTTTTGAAGTTTTTTGCGAACAGCCGGAGAATATTGCCCACTCTCGCATTTACCTCGTTATTGGCGGTCTCTTGCAGGGTGGTTTCTTTCGTGGTTCCGTCAGCGAAATGGATCGTAAAAGAGAACACGATTTCTCGCGGAATCTCGGGAGAAAAGAAAGAGTAAGATGCTGTGGCGCCGGTCCATTTTCCATAGAAACGGAGGGCTCTCCATAAGCCTTGATTGCCAGAAAATTTGGGATCGATCAGCGAGAAGATGATCAGGGAAAAATGGGCTATGATGAAAAAGGCTATAATGTGCTTTTTGCGCGGCCCTTTAATCATAAGAAAAACTCAGCTTTCGCTTTGGAAGCTTTTCCCCAAGATAAAGGAAACAATGGCTGCCACTTCGAGAGGGCTTTGGGCCTTGCGCAGGCGGCGGATTACCGTTTTGTCGGAGAAGTTTTTTACATCCTCGATCTCAAAGGCTTGCGCCTTGGCTCGAAAAGTTTGCGCTTCATTTTCTAACTGCAGACGGCGTTCCTCGGCCTTTTTCTCTACCTGCTCCTTTATCGCCAATAGAGCGTTCTCTCGCAGCGTGAACTCGAGGATTTCCTCATTGCTGTATTGCAAGCGAATGTCGCGCACGAAACGAGATTCGAGATCGTCGTAAGATTTTTCTACCTCGAGCAGCTGGCCATTGGGTAGGCGCACGATCGCCGCAACTCGAGTGCGAGCATCATCGATAAACCGCGGCTGGTAGACAAGAACGGAGTCTTCGGCCAGTTCGATGTCGTGATAAGATTTAAGAGCTTTCATGACAAGCACCGGCCGTGGAGAAAGTACTAGCCCTGTTCGTTATCAAAGCTCACGATGGGAGAAGGAATCTCACCGGGAGCCACCAGGTTGGAAGGAGAGCCCCCCGAAATACTCATGCGGCTATAATTTCCGTTAGAGATCCCCATACGGCTATAGTTGCCGTCCGAGATACCCATGCGGCTATAGTTAGCCGAAGAAATACCCATGCGGCTATAGTTGCCGTCAGAGATACCCATGCGGCTGTAATTCCCACTTGATTGCGGCCCATTCGGCCAGGATTTTCGGTAAGAATCGTAGAATTCTTTCTCCGATATGCTCTCTTCGCGCAGAAGCTGAAGAGTCTGCAAATCAACCTCTTGGCTTGCGAACACAGGTGAGCCTTGCGAGGCCACGATGCATGCCCCGAGAGCCGCTAGAGCCTTAGACCCTGAGCCGGCCGAGTTCTTCTTTTTCATAGAATTTTTCCTTTAGTACCTAAATTAAAACTTACTCTAGATCTCAAATTTCAAAACTTACGATGGGGCCGGGAACGGGCTGCCCCGAGGATGGCTCGACCAAGTTACCACCGGTAATGCTCTGACGGCTGTAAGAGCCGTTAGTGATGCTCTGACGGGTATAAGAAGAGTCAGTGATGCTCTGACGGGTATAAGAAGAGCCAGTGATGGTCTGACGGGTATAAGAAGAGCCAGTGATGGTCTGACGGGTATAACTGCCGCCGGTTACACTTTGGCGACTGTAGCTGTTTCCAGTAACGATGGGACGAGTTGCGGCATTGTTGCGCTCATTAAAAAAGGCATAAAAATCTTTGTCGGGCATAGCTTCTTCGCGCAAGAGCTGGAGAGTCCGAAGATCTACTTCCTGCTGCGCCATGGCAGCCGTGGACTGCATAATAAAAGTAAATGCTGCTAAGGCCGTTGGCGCTGTTCCAGCCGATTTGGAACGACGGGAGGTAGACTTTTTTTGGTCGTCTTTCATGAACAAGTTCCTTAAAAATAAGTGAGCGGTGGAATTTTCTTTTCGGGGAGTGTCCAGGAACTCCATGAAAACTTCGTTTTTTATCCAGGCCCCCCAAAGCACTTTTCGTGCCGCAGCCTTTTGCTTTTTAATTATAGCTGGGGCCCCCAAGACGAACGGTGGAGCCAAAGTGCCAAAACAAGTCCTGAAAGATTTACAGGCACGGCGCGATATGAGATTCAAAAAAAATAGTTTCGTGGCATTGGCCGAAAACTATACATAGGTGAGCCCCGACTTTTTTTAGGGCGGAGGTAAAGGAGGCAAAATGCTGGTGATTGAGAGCATTACGCCAGAAATCTTGAAGCCCATGAACGAGTACCGAGACTGGGTGTTCAGCGACCGCTTGCAGGCTTCTATTGGAAAGTTACTACAATTCCATGAACCCAAGCTGCGAGATGGCGATCGCCCTTGTTCGCCTGACACCTTGGCCAAAATGAACCATGATCAGCACGAGGGCGTGCCAGATGAGTTTCTGGGCATTAATCTGAACAGCGATGTTCTTAAAATCCATGTAGGACAGATCGATCGCTCATTTCTCGAAGAAGCGCGTGATCGAAGCCACGAGTTGGATCGCCGCTTACAACACCTGCTCGGCGCCAAAGTTTGCGCGTTAAAGATGTTTTATCCACGTGGTGGCTACATTCCCTGGCACACGAACTGGGACAGCGCCGGCTACAATGTTATCTTCACCTACTCCCTTGGCGGAGATGGTTATTGGCGGCATATCGATCCAACCGCAGCTCGATCGGTTGTGCCGAATTTGGCGAATATAGTGCAGATCAACGATCGACCCGGCTGGAACTGCAAAGCGGGCTATTTCGGTCGCAAAGACGAGGTGGATAAAATTACTTGGCACTGTGCCTATACGCGCGAGCCGAGGCTCACCTTAAGCTATTTAGTTTATGACAAGAACCTATGGGAGAATTTGGTGGAAGAACTTAGGGAATCGGTTTGATTCCAGGCCGCAAGAAAATTTGCCTTAGCCGTTCGGGCGGAAATGATTCTCACGACTTTCTCGCCTTCGCTTTCGCAATGATCGACTGCGAGAAAGTGTGGGACCAATCAAAACGTAGCGGCGATTTTTTCTTAGCCGCGAGCATAAGTTAGAGTGCCAAAAACATCGAAAGCTCTGCGGCGGCGGTTCTTGCAGTTGGTTACGATTTAGATCGGAAACTCTTTTTCTTTATGAATAGCTGGGGGCACTGATTGGGGCGACAACGGTTACGGAACCATTGCCTTCGACTACCTTGACCAAATGTCGGAGCGCCAGCCTATGACTGGGTACATAGCCGAAGACTTCGAACTTCCGCCATAGCAACTCAGCGCCCCTAATGCACAAACGCCAGAGCCGCGATGCCGGACAAGATCACGACGAACGCGCTAAGCACCGGCGCTTGTTTCGAAACCCATGAAAATCTAGAGATGCCCTGAAGCCGGCTGATACCCATCACGACCGCCAAGCCAATTCCCACGAGCGTTACGGCCAGACCGATGCTGAATCCAGCCACAGCGAGCATTCCGAATCCAAACTTCCCTAGTGAAAGTGCCAGCAGCATCACGGTGATGGATGCGGGGCAAGGAATCATCCCTCCTGCTGCTCCGAACATGATGATCTGGCCCAGAGTTGGCCGTTGCCCGACTATAGCGTAATGCGGAATCGTGGCGGCATGAGCTCTTGCGTGCTCGTCATCGGTCATATTGTCATGATCGTGATCGTGGAGATGAGGCTGAAACACAAACGAGCTCTTTGATGATGGAGCATGGCTCGCCTCATCCACTTTTTGAAAAGAGTAGGTCATAATGGGCTGCCGAGATCGGCGCTGCTGCCTGAGCCTCTTAAACAGGAGCCAGGAGCCGAGAAGTACCACCACCACGCCGCTAATGATTTGAAGCCAGCGGGTAACTTCAACAGTAAAACTTTCCTGCCCAACCCAGAGGGCCGCCGCCGAAATAGCCATGACGACAAAACTATGGGTGATCGCCACGGATAGGCCGAGCAAAAGCGCGTCTCGCTTCGTGCCCTAAATCCCGATCAGATAGGCGGCCGTAAGGGCTTTCGCGTGCCCCGGCTCCAAGGCGTGAAGCGCACCAAGCAGCAATGCCGAAGGAAAATAAACCCAAGATAGTGGATTCTCGATCATGAAAACCTTTCAGGAACCAAAGGCCGGAGCCCAGAAAGTTCTGCGCTCCGGCCTACAAGGCTATTTGCCCGTATGGTTTGCTGCTACGAACTTGCCGCTAGCCGACAAGAACACAAACAAATCCTTCTTTTCAGTAGTCGCGTTCTTGTACACTATGAGCCATTCTTCTTTGCCCTTGATCGCCTTCTTCTCGGCGGAAACGAACTCCGCTTTTGACCAGGAGGTATCGAGCTTTTTCTTCAAGATCAGGCGATCAATCTCTTCTTTGGATCGAGCTTTCGCCTGGTCTTCGTTGATCGCGGCCTCAGCATCGTGCGAGTGGCCATGGCCACCATGGGTATGGCTGCCAGCCCCGTGACTATGGCCTCCTCCAGCGATCGCGCCGGTGGATACGAAGAACCCTGCTACTACAAATGCTTTCAATTTCATGTTCATTCCCTTTCGTTACAGATTGTCGTGGGTGGTTGTTTCTTCATTTGCCGCTTTGTTTTCTAAGTGCCAGTGAAAGTGGGCGTCCTCATTGAAGCCAAAATCATCTGGATACTTGGTGTGCTGATAGCCATGGATCTGCATCAAGAACAGCAGAAAGCCCGCAAGCACTAAGGCATCGTTGGCAACCCGGCTGAAGTTCTTGAATGAATCTCGTTTTCGCCAAGCTTGGAGGAGAATGAGCATCACGCAAAGAGCCACGATTTGCCCCACCTCTACTCCAATATTGAACGAGATGATCCTGAGCAGCATGCCCATAGAGCCGTGATCACCGAGAGGCAGCTGTTGCAGCCTCGTGGAAAGCCCGAATCCATGAATGAGCCCGAATACAAAAACCATCATCAAGATATTGGGCGCTTTGATGCCCAGGTAGTTCTTGAACCAGTCGTTGTTGTCGAAGCCCTTGTAGCAAACGCTCAGCGCGATCACGGCGTCGATCAGGAAGTAGTTGGCCGTTATTCCGCTAAAGGTAGCGAAAATCAGCGTAATACTGTGCCCGAGCGTGAACACGGAGATGAACTTCACAATATCTTTCACATTCGTGAGGAGAAAGATCACCCCCAACAGAAAGAGCAAGTGATCGTAGCCCGTGATCATGTGGGTGGCGCCCAAGGAAATATACCTTAGGTAGCCCCCGTCTATCATTGCAGCCTTGTCGGCCTCAGAAATCCCATGCGCCCAACTGATGGCTGGGAAAGCAAAGGAAATTAAGACGAATAAAATTTTATTCATGAAACCTCCCAAATTTTTAAGTTGATTGTTGGTGCGAGAGACTAGGTGATGGGAGGCCGGAAGATAGCGGAAAGTGCACTCTTAAAGACGCTGATAACTTCAGATTGAAACTCGACTTTTGCTACCGGCGGCGGCGGGAGCGTCAAGCGTTGTACATAAACGATCGAATGAAAATCTAAGCCAATTGGTGACGGCAGATGATGGGAATGCTCGTGGGAATGCTCTGGTTCATCCGGGGAGTGCCGATGGGTATGAGAATGCTCGGCAACGGGGTCTTCGTCAATATTGTCGTGCGAATGCTCGGCGTGAGCGTCTTCGTGAAAGCAAAAGGCCGGCGAAACCAACGCTGGCAAGAGAATCGAGAGAATAATATAGAGGAACTTAACTTTCACTGGAACTAAGTATGGCAGCGGCTTTACCAAGCGTCAAATACTCAGAAGATTCAGAAACACGTGCCGCATTGGTAATTGAACTTCATGGCCGAGCAGGTTTGCCATGAAGAGAAGACCTCTTCTGAGAAGTGCTAAAAATTCAGGTTTTTGGGGAATTTTTGGTTACTGTGTCACAAAAACGAAACATGAATCGTAGTTCCCCACGAGGAGCAATTTTGCTCAGTAAGAAAACAGACGAGGAACTAATGGTCGCCTATCAGCTCGGGGAGGCAGAAGCCTTCGAGGAGCTCTATTCCCGGCACTCCAGAAAAGTGCTGGGTTACCTACGGAAGAAAGTACGAAGCGAGGCTTTTGCGCGCGATATCTTTCAGGCGACCTTTCTCAAGCTTCATAGAAGCAGCGGCCGCTATAATCCGAGCTTTCCGTTCGTTCCCTGGCTCTTCACCATCTGCCGAAGCGAGCTGCTCGACGCTTTAAAGAAGCCGCACATGAGCCAGGAGTCGCTTATGGCGGAGGTACCGGAGCAATCGGGCCTGCCTCCGGCAGGAGAGAAGCCGGAGATTTCGCTCCAATCCCTTCCGGCAACGCAGAGGGAAGCCATGGAGCTTCGTTACGAGAAGGATTTTTCCTTCGAAGAAATTGCCAGCGCCCTCGAAACCAGCCCAGCGAATGCAAGGCAGCTAGTTAGCCGCGCACTTCGCTCTTTGAGAGGTTTTTATGGGAAACAAGGATAAACCGACTGATTGGCAAGTTGAGTTCGCGGAATTTTCCGCTGCGGAATCCTCAGAGGTTCCCGATACCCTTTCCGGCGCAATTCTTAGCAGGGTGAAATCCGACCTTCACCCAAGCGCGTTTCATGTTTTCGCAAAAACGGCGGCGATCCACGCGGTCGTCGGCGCGTTCACGCTCCTGGGCTGCCCCCAGTTCGGCCTTTCGTACTTCGGCAATCACGGCCTGATGCACTACCTCATGCAGTATGGTGACAATGTGTGCATGCTCGGCTGCGGAGCTTTCTTCACTATGTTCAGCCTCCTCGTGGCTAGCTTCGTTTTGCGGCCCGAAGAAGTGCGGGCCTTCAAGGGAAATGAGATTCTCCAGCTTGCCTCGCTCGTGACTCTCTCCATCGGCGCTTTCCTGTTTGCGGGTGGCACGATCGTGTTCACCTTGGCGCTCATCTGGAGTCTCGGAGCTATCCTGGGCGGTGCGATCTCCCTGGAAGCCGGCTGGGCCTATCGCAAGATCGCGACGCGAAGGAGCCTGGCATGAAAGCCCTAGTTCTGGCGTTAGCATTTTTAATGGCTGCACCGTCAGCTTTCGCTCACCCGGTGCCATTCCAAGGCGCCATTGGCGTGATGACCTGGAACCAGCCCCTCCTGAGCGACGATTGGATCACCTATAGTTTTCGCCACGACGCTGCCATCGCAGCACGGCACATGCGGGTCGATATGCCGGAAGGCAGGATGCACTTCTACGCGCCCCAGCTGAACTACCTCGTGAATCGCTGGAACATGCCGGGCGCCCAAGCGAACCTCTACGTGTTTGGCGCCTACGGTGCGATGAACTTTCTGAACCAGACGGGGGGCGCGGGGCAGGTCGGAGCTAAAGCTGATATCGAAGACCGGCGCCTATACGCTTCACTCACCTACGAAAAGATGTGGGACCGAACGAAAACGAACTTCTACCACGGTTCGGCCAGACTGGGCGCGGCTCCCTACGCAGCGGAGTTCAACGAGATCGCTGCCTGGTTCATGCTCCAATACGACTATCACCCTCTCTTGTCGAAAAAGTTCGAACTCACACCGCTAGTTCGTCTCTTCTACAAATCCGTCTTACTTGAGGTAGGCGTAAGCACCCAGGCCGACTGGATGCTCAATTTCATGTTTCACTTTTAGGAGATTGTTATGAAGACGATGTTTGCATTAATCATTGCTAACTTGCTGGGCTTCAACTCGCTCGCGGCCGAAAAAACATCCACTCTAAAGGAAGTGCGGGCCACAGTGAACGGGATGGTTTGCGGGTTTTGCGCCCAAGGCATCACCAAGAAATTCAGCGCCGAAGAGTCGGTGGCGAAGATCGACGTGAGCCTAGAGAAGAAGGTTGTGACCATAGGCTTGAAGGACGGCAAGAGTATTGACGACAAGCAGATTGAAAAGCTTCTCAAGGAGTCTGGCTACACGGTTGAGAAGATCGAGCGGAACTAGTGAAACGCATCGTCGCCTTCCTCAGCCTCTTCACGTCTCTAGGCACACTACTCTGCTGTGCGTTGCCAGCCCTGTTGGTGACTCTAGGGATGGGAGCGGCCTTGGCGGGCTTGGTCGGGGCCGTGCCTCAGATTGTATGGCTTTCAGAAAACAAGCTTTGGCTCTTTGCGGCGGGCGCTATTCTGCTCGGCGGAGGCGGCTATCTGCAGTGGCGTGCCAGATTTGAACCCTGCCCTCTCGATCCGGTGCAAGCCAGGGCTTGTACGGCAGCCAGGCGGTCCTCGAAGGTATTTTACTTCGTGTCGCTGGGGATTTACTCGATCGGAGCGTTCTTTGCCTTTCTCGTTCCTCACCTGCTCTGAGGAGCATGAGGCGAAATGCGCCAGCCATTTTGATTGTGCGACGAACGGTGTCGAGGTCTAGTTGGATTCAAAATTGACTGCTGTAACTTGATCCACCAGTCTGAAGAGACTTTGAAGCAGTCCAAATCCTATCTCACGCGAACATTGGATGAGTACCGGAGAGGGGTGAAGAACACTCCCGACGTGTTATCGGCTTCGGAGCGAAACTTTTCCGTTAAAAGGCGATTTGTGGAGCTGAGACGCGATTACCAGCTGGCGAGAGCGGAGCTGATGAGCATTTCAGGGGAGTGAGCTCACATAGTCATTTGCAAATAACTTAGACAGGGATGAAAAAGCTCAAATCGGGACCGAGCGCAACCCATTGACATATAAAAGCTAAATTCACCACCGACCCGAGAAGCAGTGGAATGATCTTTGCGATCCTTTTCGAGATACCCGTGAACAGGCGGCCCGCCCGAGCGAACTCACAGAAGCCAAACAGGATCGCCCTCTTAGCAATGATAGTAAAATCCAAAACAGCCGGCCTCTAACCTACTAGATGTGAAAATTAAACAAGGATTAAAGATGAAAATTCTCGCTATGTCCCTCGCGTCCCTGGTGTTCATTTCTTTCGCTTCGAGCGCGCAGGCCGAAACCTGCAATAGCCGCGATGGCGCAAAGGTAACTGTCTCAGAGAAGTCCATTATCGATCTCTCCCAACAAGTCACCGTGTCGGGAGACCATGGCTCCGGGGTGGTCTTTAAGGGTGCCCAAGGAATCCTGTTCAGCCTCAATTGCGAGCATGGAACCCACATCAAATTCGAGCAATCGTCGTCGAGCTTGATCGTAATCTGCTCTGGCCATACGGGTATCGAAACCTATTCCGCCCCCCTGAACTGCCAGTAGGAACCAGATGTCCTGAAAAAAAGAAGCCGGCTTTAGAGCCGGCTTCTTTTTTTTATAATCGCCCTACTTGGTAGACCGGCAGCTCAGGCGGTAGCTGATGTGATTTCCGGCTCCATCGCCGTCCACGCTGCTGATGATCACGCCATTCTCTTTTTTGTAATAGCCGATCCCTTTTGCTTCCACTTCCACAAGATTGTCGTTCGAGAGATCCAATGGAAGGATCAGCTCTCCGGTGCCCTTGATGAAATAGCGCACGTTTCCTTTATAGGGGCTGCGATTCGAGGTGATCAATTCACCCTTCACGTCGCCTTCTGAATCTTTCAGATCGGTACCACGGTAGTTAAACCGGATATCGGTCAGCAGATTGTTGCCCACGATCGAAGCCGACATGAAGGGCTTGTTCGGTCGAAAGTCGACCTTCCAGCAGTTGAGAACGGGAGCGGCAAATGCCGGGGTGGATACAGCGAACAGAACAAATGCAAATTTGAACATAGGGTCTCCTTAAATACTATTTGGTTTGATACTAGCGGTTACGCCACTCGGCCGTTTCTACGATGGAGGCGAACCAAGCGCGGATGGTGGCGAAATCATAAACTGCGAAGCTTTTGCAATCCGAATACAACTGAGTATTGTTCGGATACTCATCTTCCACCCATGTCGCGTTGCCTTTAGCGAGGTCGAACGTGACGGTCTCTTTGGCGCCGCGGTTGTGCTGCACGATGAGCTTAGTGCCTACTACACCCATGCTGGTGATGGGGTCTTTTTCGTTTCCGTTCGAGCTGTTCTGATACACGACTACGTTCTCGTTTTTCTTCAGCATCACGAGTTCCCAGCTGGTGGCATAGCCACGGGCTGGCTTCTTCACACACGCAATCACGTCGTGGGTAACGGATAGAGGAGCGGCGACAGCGTTGGCGCTGACGAGCAGCGCCGCGATAGGTAAGAATTTTTTCATAGGAGGGGGTCCTTTGGAGTTAATGGGAGCCCGCGCTTCTAACGCGATGCAAATTAACTGTAAAGAGTTAAGTTGTCAGGATTTAATGCGCCCCTAAATATTTGTTATTATTGTTTTTATTTAAAATCCGCCCTGGTATTTCGGATTAACTGGTCTACTTGGATTGTCGAAGTAAGAACTTCCCGAACTATATCCGATAAAGATGAATGAAATTTAGCCAAGGGCACCAGACCCATTCGCGGTTTCTCATTATTCTCGGTGCTGCCGTTATGCATGCCTCCGTAAATTGTCTCGCTGATGGTGACAGTCCCGGTTACTCGCCCCCCCCCGAGCATCCGTTGATCTGCAGTACGACCGGCGATCCTCCCTCCTGTCACTACGAAGGCGGCACGTTCCAGTGCGACTTCAACTTTGAAAATTGCCAGTGGATACCCGAAATCAATGGCTCAGTAAGCACGGATATCGCCACGACTCCCGCCGGAAGTCGGGGCACCACGAGCGCCACAGGAACTGCGGTAAATACCGGCGCAGCCTTGAACACGGCCACGGCTACGCCCGCTTTCTCTGAGCAGAACCGATTTCGGGCCGTTTCGAGTAGCCAACTGGAGATCGCAAGCTCGAAGGCAGCCACTGTTGCCTTCTTCGCGGTAGCGCGCGGGATCACCGAAGACTCTCCGCAAGAGTTTCAAGAAGGGCAAAGAGGTCTGGCGGCGGCCTGGGAGATGCGAGAGAAAGCTGGCCAAGGGGGAAAGCAGCTTGCTTTCCAGAAAGAGGCTCTGCTTTCCCCGGAAGCAGGCCATCTCATGGCTGCACTATACAAAAAGCAGGCCATCGGGGCCCAGGATTTCCTCGTTGCTTTGTCCAGCACCTCAAAACCTCCATGGGAAAAGTTGCTGAAGGAAGAAGTGCTGGCCCATCTTTCTAAACTCGAGGAGGCAGGCTCTCAGGGGGGTGTAACGGCACCACAACAAAAGACAGTTCGCAGTTCTAACTTAAGAGCCGATCTGCGAAAAATGATAGAACAATCTCCAGCTGCCGCGGGTTCCCCGCAAACAGCTTCTAGCGTCGACAAGAACTCAGATATAGAAATTTCGGGCCTTACTCCCGATCCGGCGTTTTTTGCCGACAAAGAAAATGAAAGCAGGGAAGTTTCTCTTTTCGAAGTGGTGCACAATAAGTATCGGGAACTCCTCATGCGTCAGCGAAGCGCAAATCGCGGCCTTCCACGCGTTGGACGGTAATCCTATAGTGGAAGCATTTGCTAATTGAACCGCTAGGGAACAAGGCCTGTCAGCTCGCATTAAATCGAAAAATCAAAAAAAGAGAACGAAAATTGAACAATAGTGAAGTTCGCCTTGTGGCTGCCTATCAACAGTAGTAGTCAATGCCGAACAACTTTTTTGAAAACCTCCCTCGGAGCGATGCTTATGAAAACTCTCTTTTCGTTTTTCCTGTCAATGATGGTTGCGCAAGTTTCGCACGCGAGCCATTTCGAGTGCGTTGGCTCGCCGTCGGATCCTTCTGTGTATTTCCAGATTGAAGTTACGGGCTATGAGGGCTCTTCCTATAGCGTGATGAACATTCAAAGGATGTCACTTCCGGAGGGATACCGTTTTGACTGGAATCAATTCAAGGATGGCGAATTGAAAGTTGCAGGCATGGGCAATCAGGGAAAAGTACAGTCAACTCTGATAACCAAGAGCTATCGCTACTACGAAAAACTAGTTCAAGAGGGGCCCTTCCGCTTTGACTACGTTGGAAGAGTTCCTCACTTCGTGAGAGTGACTGCTGTAGACGCCTCTAAGCAAGTTCTACTTCAGTCTCCTGTCGGGCTCGCTGACCACACGAACGGCGTATTGACTTTGTCTTCAGGCCAGCTGCCTTTCATCTTTGATGGCCAAAATGTTCGCCAGCTTTGGATTCGGTTCTGCGGAGACGAATGATTAGATCGCATAAAGAATAGCGATCACGCGGCAGCGTGTATCTCACCCCGAAAAGCCGCTCGATGGATGCAACAAACTCCCTCGCCCCATCGAACTTCGCCGGGAAATGCCAAAATTGTAATACACTAGAGCTGCAACCAAGTTTGGTTGCCAAGCGCGGCTGGAGGCCCGCTTCGAAGTCGGTACGGGCACCCTGCATTCAACGAAAAAGTTCAGGGCCTAAAAATGGAGTTTATGGAGCCCAAAGTAAATTTCAAACTAACCTTTTTGATTTTGGCGCTTGCCCTCACTTCTTGCTCCAAATTCGGTAGGCTCAGCAACGCAGAAAAATTCACGGAGGTTACTCTAGGCGGCTCCCGGCACAGTGTCATTGCCACGCCCCAGGTCGGAGGAGTGATGATCTGGGGCCTCTCCGCAGACGGAGAAAGATTCGCTTTAGCTCTCGACCAGGAAACGGATCAGCGAACAGTTCGCCTGAAGACTGGAACCTGGAGCTTTTTCTCCATGGGATGGACTGGCTCCGGCCGCTTCGAAGGTAGCGTTCGCTGCGCGGTCAACCAGCAGACGCTGCAGGGAGTACCGACAACCGTTGCCCTCAACTTACAGCCTGGGCAGTGCGGAAGCCAATTTGGAGCAAGTGCCTACTTCAATGCTGGAAGCCCTTTGCCACTGCGATTGACCACTTGCAGATCCAGCACTCTTTCTCTGGTAACGGGCGGTGACGACCCTGATTGTACAGGAGCCGGCAATCTTGGCCCGTTTCGCTCATTTAAAATAAAGCTCAACGAGTTTGAATCTACCAGCGGGGAATCGCCTGCTGTTGTGCAAAGCCTCACCACCAATTGCAAAGTAAACGCGAACTGGGCGTCCAACCAGGCCTCATTAGACATCCCTTCAGTGCAGATTCCAGTGGGCGCCAGCGGGGGCAGCTCTCCCATTGATACGACGATCATCGCCTACCCGGATCCCACCTGCAGCAGCAGTCCGGTAGAATTTCGATTTCCCAAAGGACTCATCGCCGGCAGCTCCTTCAGCACTGCCCTATTCCCCGGAACTTCACCGGCAAGCACCTCTCTCTTTCTGCTGGGCCCCGGGCCTTCCGTTTCGAGCCTTTCGCCGAGTTCAGGCTCCTGGGGAGGGCAAACCTCGATCGTGCTCGCGGGGTCGGCACTATTCACGGGCACTACCGTTACTCTAAACAGCAAGCCATGCGCAGTCACCTCCAGTAGCTCTACCAGTATCACCTGCACAACACCCCATTCTCTACAGGCGGGTGCCGCCACGATTCAAGTGAACAATCAGCTGGGAGTAACAACTCTTGCTGCCACCACACCGTTTACCTATCAAGAAGATTCATTTGGCAACGCCGTCGACTCCGACACCCTCGGCGCAACTCATAACATTGTTGCCTCCGCGAACTGGAGCAATGCCAACTCCTTAGCAGCTCGTGCAGGTTCGGCCTCGGGTAATATATCAAACATCTCCCTCGGCACTGGCTATACAGAGCTAACCATGACTTCCGCATTCACGGCCAGCGAGTTTGCCGTAGATGATGAAGTCATGTGGCATGTGTCTGCCTCGAGCGCAACTTCTGCCTGCTCGACGGCCGGGGATCTGACGGCGGGAAAATTTAACTTTGGAAGAATCACATTCGCCTCTTCTCCAACCATTAGAATAACAGGTACTATTACCTCGACTGCAAACAATACTAATATTGGCGCTACGAGCAGGAATAGCGGCGATACTTTTTGTTTGATCCAGCTCGTGCGAGTTCCAAATTTCAAAAATCTGACGATTGATACTACTTCAGGAACTGTAAACATCACGAAGAGCAACTTTTCCTTTGCTAACGGGCATGGAGGAATCATTCCTCTACGGGTTGCTGGTGAACTTACGCTCACTGGCTCCAATAATCTTTTGCTGTTCGCCAAAGGAATAGGCTATCCCGGAGGCGCAGGCGCTACGTTACCTTTTCAAGGAGCGAGTCGCTTGGGACTCGGGCTTTCAAACGCAGCTCAGATGGGCAATTCCGATACCGGCGGAGCTCCGGGATCGACTCAAGGAGCCGGTGGAGGCGCGGGCAGAGGTGACGGAGGAAATGGTGGAGCTTCGACTCCTGCGGGTAAGGGAATCGGAGTAACAGACTGCTCTCCGGCATTGAACTGCGCCCTCTTTGGTGGTGGCGGCGGCGGGGGTAGTGCTGCAGGCGCCAATGGCGGAGCAGGAGCAGGGATTGTTATGCTTTTTGCCAAAACAGTCGCATTTTCGAGCTTTACGGGTGCCTTTCAACTCTGGATCGGGGGCCAAGAAGGCTTGGGTAGTGCTGGCATGAGTGCCGGGGCAGGCGGAGGCGGCACTACCTACGTGACAATGCAAAATGCCTCCGGAGTCACTTTGAACATTATCGGCGGTGGGGGGCACGCGGCCGGAGGGGGCGGAACAGTTAATGGAGGCGGAGGCGGAGGTGGAGGGCTTTCCCTTGTGAGAGAATGTTTCGCCACCAAACTCACTTCCTTAAACTCCGACATTTCAGGAGGCAATCCAGGAATTGGATCTTCTTTTAATGGAGGATTCGGCTCGGTTGGAACGACAATCAATGATCAAATCAGTTCTGGAAATGAATTCTGCCCGTAAAGAGCCCCTACCCTAAGACGAGCCTGGCTTCCATCTCGCGAATTTTCTTCTTATCACGAAGCACGTCTTCCCGCTTTCCGGATAGCGCCACGATCCCAATGCTGGAAAGATAGTCAACGGTCTCGTTCAGAGTATCTCCATTCTTGAACCAGAGAAATTCCTTGAACAACGTAGCCAAACTTCGGATTCCTTCGAGAGCCTCCGCATTCCTGACGACGCCGTTTGCTTTCGCACGTATAAATACTGGCATCACCGTTTTTCTCCACGTGAGTTCTTTGGTCGCCACTTCACCAAGAGCGATGGCTTCCGCCCATTTATCCGCTTGGCTGCTGCCGCTGGCCTCGCGAGCGAAGAGCACCACGGGGCCTCCCGTCATACGTGGGCTCGACTCGATAAGCCTTGGGCCATTTTCGGTGAGCATTATCTCAGTGTGGGCCGCGCCCCAGCGCACGCCGAGGGCACCAAGCACCCTTTGGGTATAGCGCCACATTTCTCCATGCAGTTGCTCGTTATAGGGAACGAACTCCACGTAGTCATACACAACGCTGCGGTTCTCTGCCGTGCCTTTCGTATATTGAATAATCTGCCCGAGGTAGTGTTTGCCGTTCGAGCTCACGGTGCCGATTGCGAACTCAGTGCCGAGAGCCTGCTCCTGCACCACGGCGGTCTCATGAAACTTGCCGCTCAGCTTCGAAGGCTCGGAAAGTACACGCCGAAATGCGGTTCTCCAATCCCCACTTGCGGGAATGAGAAATACGTTATCGCTGCCGGCGGAGTTTGCGGGCTTCACCACCAGGGGTGAAAGGTTGAGTTTTTTTTCGTTCAACCAGCACTCCACTTCCCTTTCGCTGCTGCTGGACATCGTTTCGAGGGCCGGGATTCCGGCTTCGATGAGCGCTTCCTGCATTTTCGATTTGTGGAGGCGGTGGATATTTTTTAGTGGATCATTACTGAACTGGGGAGTGAGCGCGGCAGCGAGACTCTCGGCGACGGCCATGGCGCCGTCGGTGCCCGGAATGATCGCGAGTGGGTTCAGCTTCCGGAGTTTTTCCTCGAGGTCAGGGCCACCCACTATGATCTCGGAAAAGTGCTGTTTCTGGAGACTAGTGCCATAGCCGAGCGAGCTGCGGGCCTCAAAGGTGGATACAGCCACACAGGGAATCCCTCTGGCATTGAATGCTGGCGCAAGCTCCACACCCGACGACAGCGGATCCACAATCACCACGGGACGGGTCATGCAAAGATCCTCTCGCTAAGCGCACTCGCTTGCGCAAGTGGCACCGTGGCCTCGATATAAGAATCTGGCCGCACGAGCACGGCCTGGTTCGCATAAGTTGCGTCTTTCGTCTCAACTCGGATCACGTTCAGAATCTCAGTGGACTTTATCTCCGGGCCTGAGCCTCCAAAAAGCAACAACGTGAACTTGGAATAGTCGAGCAGGGAGTAGAGTCGCGAATCTTTTCCAGCAGCGCTCACTTCCAGATCCAAGAGCCGGGATCCCTTGCTCCCCTCCTCCCCGTAGCGCACTCCCATGCCAGTGATATTTCCGGCGTACTTTTGCACGATCTTCACGTAGTCCTGCGCGTGTGTGCCTTCCTTGGAAAACTTGGTGGCGCGCACGAGCTCTCCGGAGGACTCAATTACTTTCTGCGCCACGGGCTTTCTTTCAGCTTCGTAGGATTGCAATAGTCTTTTTGGAGCGCCGCGCTTCATCACCATGCCCAGCTTCCACATGAGATTGAAGGCATCGGCGAGACCAGTATTGAGGCCCTGCCCTCCGTTTACGGAATGAATATGCGCGGCGTCGCCGGCGAGGAAAACGTTGTCGCCCAAGGTATAGCGCTCCGCCACGGATTCTTTCACGGTGAACTGCGAAAACCACTCCACCGATCTAAATTTCAGTGTGTGGGGACTCATGGCGCGATTGATCTTTGCCACGGCTTCTTCCATGGTGAAGTCTTTCACGTCCATCCGCACGTAAAAGCGATCGATATCGCGCTCGCGCGGAATCCAGGCCACGTCGGAAGTTTCCGCCTGGAACACGATGATCTCGGGCACCTTGGGGAAATCCGTGTCGAGCACACCGTCGATCACAGCCCAAACGATCTCGGGCCTTGTGATCTCGAAGGGAATCTTGAAATGTTCCCGCACGCGGGAACGAGAGCCGTCGCTGCCGATGAGAACCTTCGCCTCAATTTTATCGCCACCAGAGAGAGTAACGAGGTGACCATCACTACCGGTTTCGATGGAGACCACTTCCTGCCCACGCAGCACTTTCGAGTTCGTCTCGCTAAGTCTACGGTCGAGTGCCTTTTCCACGTAGCTCTGCCCGATCATAAGAAAATGCCGGTGAAAGCAGCCTTCCAGCGAATCCCACCAGCTCGACTGCCGGGATAGAAATTTTCCCCCGCCCCACACAGAACTTGTGTTCACCGGCCGGCCCTGTGGGTAGAGCTCTTCGAATAGGCCCGCGAGCTGCATGAGTTGCAACGTGCGCGCGTTCAGCGCATCAGCCCTCCCCACCTCGAGTGGGCCGCTCGATTTGTCGGCAATCATTGTATTGAGGCCGAACTTTTGAGCGAGGTAGGCACACATCAGGCCCACCGGCCCCGCGCCGACGATGAAAATGTCTACTGCTGTTCTGTCTTTTTTGTTCACGGATTCCTCCGAATCAGCGCTACCTGCCCTAGCAGCGCAATAAAAATCAACAACGCCGCGGCAACAGGAAGGTTTCGCGCGGCAAAGCCCTCGGAAAGAAGAAGAGCAGCAGCCGACGAGCCGAGTGCACCTCCGATGGCGAGCGCAGAACCGTTCAGCGCCGCAAGCACAGTCTGATTATCGGATTGCAATCCAAACAAGGTAAGCTGCTGGGGCGTGACAGTGGCCCAGCCCGCAAGGCCCCATACGAAAAATGGAAGAAGGAAAAGAAACGGGATCGAACTCAGAAGCGGGATCGAGAGGATCGAGGATAGGAGCGTGACCATTACCAGAAGCATCACCATCCGAGGTTTGCGGGTATAGTCGATCAAGTAGCCAATCGTGTAGCCTCCTACAATGCCGCCGATCCCCCACACCCAGAGAGCCTCCGAGACCTTTCCCGCCGCATTTTCCATCAGCGGAGCCGCGAACGTGAAGAGGCCGAGACTCCCGGCCGCCGTGATGAACGTGACACCGACAACGCCGAGTACCCGGTGATCGCCCAGCGCAAGAATCCGCTCATGCAAGCTCGGCAGTGTGCCCACCTGCATCTCCGGCAATAAAGAGACGACGCCAAGAAGCGCGAGCAGCGAAAGTGCGAGAATCAGGAAAAAGCCTGCCTGCCAGCCACCTAGAGCCGCGAGGTAGAGTGCCACTGGCCCGCCGAGCACCGTGCCTGCGACGTTCGAGCCCCAGAGTATTCCGAGCGCACGCCCGCGGTTCTCCACTGGCACCAGCTGCGCGGCCGTAGCCGCGGCGAGGGGGGTAAAGATGCCCGCGCCGATACCGCACACGACTCGCCCTACGAGATGGAGTGCAAGCGAAGGCGCGAGAATCGTGAGAAGGTTTCCGGCGAAAAAGAGCCCAAGCGCGGCCGCGAGCGTGAAACGCGCCGGTTTCCTTGCCAGCATGAGGGCAAACAGCGGCGCCGAGATTCCGTAAGCGAACCGAAACGCCGAAACACTCTGGCTTGTCGCGGCGAGGGATGATCCGTAAGCAGCGCTGATTTCGGATAGCAGGCTGACGACGATGAAGTTGTCACTCCCCATGGAAAACATGCCGATAGTGAGGAAGAGGAGGCGCTTCATCGGCTAACTGGAACGGCTTTACCACCCTGGTGCGAGACCAGCCTCGGATTGTCGAGCGGCGGATTGGAAAGTACGTGCACGCGGCGGAGATGGCGTGGCGCTTTCGTTTCGAAAGCTTCGCGGCCGTGCAGAAGCGTGAAGTTATCGTTGATCACGATGTCGCCCAATTTCCACTCATGCGCGTAGAAAGCTTCGGGCCCATAGAGCGCTTCGCGCAGGGTGCGGTGCGCTTCCTCGATTTGCTCTGGTGGCACGCCGGTGAATTCGAGAACGGGGGGATTTACGAACTCTTTCATTCCCTTCAGGCCCGCGATCGGCGGCTCGTTGTAGCGGATCACGTCGAAACCCCGCTGCGGATGCTGATCGATGATCGGCGAAATAGTGAGACTGTCGTAAAACTCCATCTTGCGGCGGTAGGAACCAGTCACCTTGCCCCAGAGCTCGCGCGTCTTTGCGGGCACGGAAGCGAGCGCCTTTCCCGTATGCGAAAACGTGGTGCGGCCGCCCTGGCTCGAGCCTGGAGCCTTTACGCAATGGAAAATCTGGAATTCAGGCACCTGTGGGCGATACATGCCATCCCAGTGCAGCGGAACATAGTTATTGTCGAAAATATGGTCTTCCGGATTATTACGTTCCACGAGCTCCAGCACTTTACCGAAAGGCCACACACTGATTGTGCCGAAGCGCTCACACCACGCGGCAAAAGTTTCAGCGCTCTGAAAGGTATTGAATCCGCGAAGTACCAGAAAGTTTTCTTTCCGAAAATGTTCGCGCAGCACTTCGGTGTCGAGGTCGTGCACATCGGCGTTGGCGCTATTGGCTGCCAGGAGCAGCCCAAAAGCTTCGAGGTGTCTTACCGTATGGTTCATGGCAAACAATCCTTTCTTCTCAGGCTCGAGCAACGCATCTGCGCTCGGTAAGTTCGTAGTGGCTGGGTTGTCCCTCAGACAGTACCATCGTTGCCCCGAGCGCTTCAGCCTGCGATCGTTTCATGAGGAAGAATTGGCCATCCGCGACTTTAAGGGCCACTCCGTGCCAAGGAGTCATCCAGCTGTCGGCTTCCAATAGGCGAATGCCGAGCTTCACGGCGCCACACGCCTGCGGGTGAATCGAGAGACGAATGGCGGTTGGGAACTGGCTTTCCACGAGTGCACTCCAGGCATTGCTCCGCCGGATCACTTCGTAAGCGCGCGCTTTGCAGTCTTTCTGAATCGCGGTGCGGCTCAGGGTCTGGTTTGGGGTAGCGGCGTCTTCCACGAGAAAGCGCGTGATGCCGCAGTACATTCGCTGGGCATCGTCGCTCTCGCGGTCACTGCCTGGCTTGCCGCCGCGGCGAACTTTTTCCTGCAGAGCCTCGAGCGGCTGCGCATGCCCGTTCATCAGTTGCTCGCGCATTTCGCCAAAGCTGAGCCCGCCAAATAGATCATCGAGGTTGAAGGTGGAAATCAGGTGCGATAGAGCGAGCTCCTCGATCATGCGGGAGATTCCTAGCTGATAGGCTGATACGTGCTCTTCCTGCATGCCCACCACATCACTGAAAACGCGGCCGTCAGAGCAAAGGATCACCCGCGCGCCCGGGGCGTAAAAACCGCGAACACGCTCGCAGAGGTGACCAAGAAACTTCAGGGCCTGCCGCTCGGCCATATCAGGAAGCGGCCCGAGAACTTTGTTGGCGTTCGGAGACTTTCCGGGGAAAGCGGGCAGAACAAAAATGACGGGCTGGTTGCTCTCAATGGCCACGATCACTTTCGCGAGGTGAGGCGCGAGACAATCTTTGCAGGAAGGACCCGTGCAGGTGGCATGGGGGCCAGCGATCCGGCGGAACTGCATCACGTCGGTAAGCAGTTCCGTCGCGAGTGACACTACCCGGGCTGTGTCGGTCTCGATTTGGTTTAGGGCTAGAGCTGCATTGCTGTTTCTCATAACGCGCAATATAGCGACGCGTTATCCATAACAAAAATTAATAGCCCTGATCGCTATTATAACTAGAATTGAGGCGTAAACATTAACGATTAAGAGTGCTTAGAAGAGCTTCTCTTTCAGGTATGCTCCGCGTTCTTTAGGCGCTTCAGCAGCAAAAATCCAAGCAAGGCCCCGAGGAGCTGTGAAGCGAGGAATGGTAAAACGCCGCCTGGTTCGATCCCACAAAATGAATTCGTGAGGGAGCGTGCGATGGTTACCGCGGGATTCGCGAATGATGTGCTGGAGGTAAACCAGTACGCCGCCGTAATGTAGAGCGCGACTGTCATAGGAACAGCCTCGGCTCTTTTTCGCCCCGCCAGCGCGATCGTGAGGATCAGACCAAAGGTTGCGATAACTTCGGATAGCCAGAGATGTGGTTCTGCGCGATTTTTCTGGGAAAGCTGAATGATCTGCAGCTGAAACATCGCGTGGGTAAGCCATACGCCAGTGACGGCGCCCGCGATTTGAGCTGCCAGGTAGCCAAAGCAACCTTTACCCTCCAGGCGCCCGGAGACACACTCCACAAGACTCACAGCCGGATTGAAGTGCGCGCCCGAGATCGGCCCCAGGCACTGAATTAAAACGAACAGACCGGCACCAGTAGCGATGGAGTTAGCGAGCAGAGCGATAGCGACGTTTCCGCCGGCCAGGCTCTCCCCCATAATCCCCGACCCAACTACGATCATCAGCAGAAATGCAGTTCCCAGAAACTCGGCTGCAATGCGAGTTTTCATTAGCAGCAGCTCGCCTTTGCAGAAGTCGAGGCAGGTGCGCAGCATGAAGCGGCGTCCGCTTCTTTAGTCGCCGGCTTCTCGCTGAACACTTCGGCTTCGCCCATGTTCAGGTACGTTTCCCAGGGCAGGCCCGAAGGATCTTGTACCCACGCTTTTTTGGAATTGGCATAGCAGCAGGTAGCTTCGCCTTCGCCAAAAAGACTGAAATTCGCTGCCTTGAGCCGGTTCGTAAGCTCTTCCAACTCTGCGTTTTCTTCCACCTGAATGCCCAGGTGGTCGACGCCTTTGGAATCAGAGCGGGTGGAAATGGCGAAATTGAGGCGGGGATCCTCCAGCATCCATTTCGCGTAGTCATCCTTGAGCTTGGAAGGCGCCTGCCCAAACAGCGTGGTATAAAACTTTACGGATTCCTCTATGCTCTTCACTCCTACATGAATGTGAAAACGTTTCATTTCAGCACTTCCTTTCTTTACATGTTTTTTTGGTCTTGGTCTTTTCTTCCCTCGCGCAGCAGTTTTCTTGCAGGTAGTCGACGAGGCCGCTCATCAAATCCGTATTCGCAAAATAAATGATCGAGCGCCCCTTCTTCTCCGAAGTAACCAGCCCGGCTTTGCTCATGTGGGAAAGATGAAATGACAACGTGTTGCCAGGAATTTCCACCTCATCCGCGATCGTGCCAGCAGCTGCGCCATCGCGGCCAAACTGCAGCAAAAAGCGAAACACCTTCAGCCTAGTTTCCTGGGCCAGGGAGGAGAAAGCTTCACAGGCTTCAAACATTTCCATTGTTCTAGAATAATGGAAATGTTATCAAAAGTCAAACGCAAGGAGATCTAATGAAAACAATCCTTTTTCTGTGTGTAGCAAATTCGGCGAGGAGCCAGCTGGCCGAAGGCTTGGCGAAGTCAATGTATGGAAACAAAGCGAGTGTGATGAGCGCGGGCTCTGAGCCATCCGGAAAGGTGCAGCCCTGGGCAATAGAAGTTCTTAGAGAGAACGGCATCGACATTTCTGCGAATACTTCCAAAGCCGTGGATCAGCTGCCATTGGGCTTTCTGGCTTCGATGGATTTCGTGATCACACTCTGCGCGGAAGAGATCTGCCCAGTACTCCCCACGAGGGCTCAGAGGCTGCATTGGCCGATTCCAGATCCGGCCTCGGCCGCTGAAAGTGAAAAGCAGGCCGCATTCCGCTCCGCGCGGGATGAGATTGCTGCTCGCCTGGCGGCATTCGGTAAAATGCAGGGCTTGTTTACTGAATGATGCCTGAGGTGCAGCAGGAATTGCGCACAGCTTTCGGCACTCTGTTCTTGAGCCAGCAGCGGGCTTGCGGGCCCTGAATACCGGGCTTCACGAAAGTCCAGGCACGGCAGCGCCTGTCTTGCTGGCACTTCCACTGGCAAAGGATTTCGCGTGGATTAAACATATCGAAATTTGAATAGTCGAAGCCGGGGCGATCCCAGCCGCCCTCGAAGGTGTCAGCCACCGAAACGCCAGAAGTAAAAAGAAGAAACAAGACGCCAAAGAATAGACCACGCATGAAAATTCCTCCAACCCTGAACTTTTCACCGGCGGGCGCGAAAGGTCAAGGCGCGGCATGTGGTGCGACAGATGGAGCATGGGGGAATCGCTCCCATCGTTTTGCCAGCAGCAATTTGACGTTGGGAATAATTCTCCTGACAGGAGGAGACGAGCAGCTTCCAGTCAACCGCCATAGTAATCTGGAGATCGGTTTTCGTGCTGATGATCCTTCTTAGGCTTTGGAGACTGGCCCTTCTTCTTGAGCTCTAAAGCTTCAGCCTCACCGACTGCGTCTCTTCCCGGCCGTCGGCACCCTTGAGCTTTACCTTCACTTCCCAGTCGCCAGGCATGGTGAAATAAATATTTTTGACTAGGTAGCTGCCCGTTACCACTCGGCCCTGCTCGTCGAGCACGCGCTCGATTTGCGTTGGCGATGAGCCATGGCCCATGCTCGGCATGAAAGGCGTAACTTTAAAGGTGCCGGGGGCCTCGATGGCGCTGAGACCATCGCCGCTCTTCCAGTCAATACGCATCACCGACTCTTCGGGCGACTGCGGGCCGGCCTGCCAGACGCAATGAGCGCGAACCGCGCCTCCCGAAAACACGAGAAGGGTTTCACGCGCCGCTTGCGCGGTAACGGGCTGAAGGGAAAAGACTAGAGCGGCGAATGCTAAAAACAGTTTCATGAAACTCTCCAAAATCAGGCACTGAGAATAGGCGAAAAAATTAACGCATTCTGCTGAAAAAATCCAAAGATCACCCTACTCCCGCTCCGTTTTTTCTCCGAAAAAATTCAATTCACGGTAAGAATAGGCCATGCTTGCGCACGCCCTCCTAGTCCTTCTTTTCCCGCTTTTATGCTTCGCAGCACCGACCAGCGCAACCATTTCCGGTACGGCTCTTCTCACCGGAAAGGCACTCGAAGTGAGCCCCGGGAAAATAGGCACCGTGATGGTTTTCCTTTCCTCTAACTGCCCCTGCTCAAACAGTCACGTGCCACTCCTGAAAAAAGTCGCGGAAGATTTCAAAGATTTTTCTTTTGTGGCAGTGCATTCCAATAGTGATGAGCCGCTGGAAAAGTCAAAGCCCTATTTCAAGGCTGCCCAGCTCCCCTTCCCTGTTCTACAAGACCACAACGCCAAGCTCGCCGACGAATACCGGGCGCTTAAAACTCCCCACGTGTTCGTGCTTTCGCCCGCAGGAAAAGTTCTCTACAGAGGCGGCGTGACCAGCTCTGCCACGGCTGCCCCGACCGACACGCAGTTCCTGCGCGAAGCCTTGAGCGATATCACGGAGGGCAAACCGCTGCGCCGGAGTGAAGGGCGCACTTTAGGCTGCGTGATCGCGCGATGAAAAATTTCTTTTTTCTATTTCTCGCGCTCATCGCAGGCTGCGCCAATCCGCTTTACGCGCCGGAAAACGATCCAAAAGGAAATTCCGGGCAGGGCACAGAGCTCAGCTGCCTTGCCCAATTTCGCTCCGGCCTCTGTGTGTCGTGGGCCTGGGAAAAATTGCCAACGGAAGAAGAGTTCGGCTCTTTTACTTTCAAACTATACCGAGACTCGGCCACCGGTAAAATTCTGGAAGACATCAGCGGCCTGAGCGTACTGCTCTGGATGCCAGGGATGGGCCATGGCTCCTCCCCCATAACGCTGGAGCGCCTGGCGACCGGCTCCTACCGCGCCACCCGGGTTTTCTTTACTATGAGAGGCGAATGGGAAATTCGCTTCCAATCCAAAGAAGGGCAATCACTGCTTGACCAAGCTGTACAGCGCATTGATTTCTAGCATTCTCCTGCTGGCCGCCGACTACGCCCAAGGCGCTGCCTGCTGTGGAGGAGGCTTTGCCGCGCCTTCCCTGATTGTCGGCGACGACAGGGCACAGCTCACGGCTTCTTACGCCTATTCGCAAGTAGTGAGTGACGTGGGCAGCGATCTGCTCTGGCGACGCCGCAGCTCTAAAGAAACAACCGAGACCTGGAAGCTCGATGCCGCCCATATCTTCTCCGATCAATGGCAGGCCGGGCTTTCCGCTCCCCTGATAAAAAGAAGCCGTGCCGCGAACGCCACCACCGGGCTCGGCGATATCTCCGCGACTCTCGGCTACGAGTTTCTTCCGGACTGGGATTTCAATCCCTGGCGCCCCAAAGGAATCGCGTTTCTTCAGCTCACAGCGCCGACGGGTCGCTCGATCGCTGAAAGTGAAACCGCCTTCCAGCTTGATTCTCGCGGCCGGGGCTTTTGGGCGGCCGGTTTGGGCACGATGCTCACCAAAACACTCGGCAACTGGGATTTCTTCGCCAGCATCGACACGCATCGCTCTTTCGCGAAGAACTTTTCCAATTCGCAGGCTCAGGGACGCCTGGAGCCAGGATGGGGCGGAAACGCAGGCGGCGGCGTGGGATTCAATTTTTCCAGCTTTCGCATGGGCGGCTCGCTGCTGTGGACCTATGAAGATCCTGTGCGCGTAACGGGCACATCGGAGTCGGCTGGCTCCGTACAGCGGTTTGCCACTGCCCTGCTTTCCGCGAGCTACTTATTTGATCGCTTCTGGGCTTTGACTTTGAACTACTCAGACCAGACCAAATTCGGCAAACCAGTGAACACGAGTCTTGGACGAGGGGTTGCGCTTCTCGTGCAGCGACGCTGGGAACGTTAGTAAGATAGCCAACCGCCCGCTACTTAGCTCAGCACTCTCTGTAAAGCGGCAGCCACATCATTGAATATCTGCTCGCTGCCACGGTTAGGATCCGTATCGCGATGATTGCCCCAGCGAAGATTCTCGGCCTGCAGGCGGCGTAGCTCGAGCACCAGGTCTTCCACGCGGCCGGCGACGGTCGGAGGAAAAGCGGCCCCTGCGGCGTCGAGCAGGCGCCAAAGCTTTTGCTCGAGTTCATCCAGCGGCAGCACGCCGCTGCGGGCGCGGTCGATCTCGTCGAGCATTTCGAGCACGATTTTGTCGCTGCCGTTCATAAACCCAGTTTTACGCAGAACGAGCAGAAAGCGCAACCCGTCGACAGCAATCGCCGTTTCGCCCGGCTTTTTACTGCAGAGAGTCCCGCAATTCTCGCGAAGTAGAGGGGCGGGAATCGCGTTCCGCGTCCATTCTCTCCCGTTTTTCGCGCTCCATCTCGATGCGATTGTAAACGCCGATGGATTTGCGGATCCAGGCGAAAAGAGGCAGGCCCGCTTCAAAAGACTTCAGCACATGGTCTGCGAAACCTTTTTCGAGCACTTGCTTGCGGGTGAACTGCTGGCGCAGGAAGAACTGCTTGTACCAAATGTATTTGGCGCCGGCCTCGTCCACGGAATAGTCCTTCGGGAAGCGAACGTACTTTTCCTCGGCCAGACCGCCCCAGTATTTTTTTAGCTTCTTGTCGGCGAGGATCTTGTCTACCGTCTTGTAATCTCTTGCCAGCGCCGCGCGGAGGCGCTTGATCTGCCGGCTCGAGGGTCCGTAGAGCCCCATTCCGATCACATTGTCGTCTTTCTCGTCGCCGAGGTGGAGGTAGAGGCCGGGGTTCCATTCGAAGATCGAGGTCTGCTTTTCAGACAGAAAAAACATCGATCCGGCTTTCACGTAGCCCATCGTTTCAGCTTTGTTCTTCGGGCGCAGGGGGCGGGAAATTTTCCTCGGGCTGATATCGATCAAAGGGAGCTCGCGGGAAATGCGATGATCGATCTCGTGAAGAAGAATGCTGTAGGGCTCCTTCACTGCCACTTCGTAAAGCGCCTTGTTCTTGGTGAACCATTCCTTCTTCTTCTTATTTTTTTTCGCCAAATCGAAGTACTGGAAGGTTTTTCGGGTGAATAGGGATTTCATAGAGAGCTCCGATATTTTTCTACGTGATATCTAACGACGAGCGGAGGCTAACACAAGCATTGTTCCGTCAAGATGCTGCGGCGCGGGTTTACAAAGTAACCATTTGAATTAATTGTTGATTTTTATATATTTTCGCAGCCCTTTTCTTACATTTTCCTCTCTTCCTGACCGATAAGAGAACATGCCTCGCTCCCTGGTCTTCCCCATCTTCCTTTGCTTGCTGACTCTCAGCGCCTGCGCTCGCACGGGCCTCTCCCGCACCGTGCCAGGCTCATTATCGCGCACGATAGTAAATCCGCTCGACCGAAGCTGCGGCACTCTCAAAAAACCCAAAGAATATTGTGACGCCAATGCCGAACCCACATGCCTTAAGCTCTACGGCGCCGCCATTCGGGCCGCCGAGATCCAGTGCGGCTATGAGCAGGAACTCGATTACGTGAGGAGAAACGGTGAACACAGCGATACACCCTACCTCGCCGACCGCCTCAAACAGATCCACCTCAAGTACGGCGAAGCAAGCGATGCGCTGCTGCTCGAGCTTGAAGAGGCCTACAATGCAACTCTGGAAGTGACCCGTGAGCAGCAACTCACTTACGAGAATCTCAGGAACTCTCTCGTAGATTTTTCTTCCCGGATGAGCCTCACCGCCCCCACGACGAACCGCATGCCATCGAGCGTTTACAACCGCGCGATCCGCCGGCAGAAGCCAAACGAAGAGCGGGTGCCCGAGATCATGAATCGCCTGATCATCGCCGATCCTAATGCGCCCAAACTGAATACCTTTGGCTTGCAACCGCCCAAGCTTCGGCAATAAAAAATGATTCTCAAATCTACGAACTGCCGCTCCGGCGCCTAGTTCTTAAGGCGATACCCGGTCTTGAAGATCACGCTGATCACCGCCAGGCAGAGCAGCATGAAAAAGAAGGTCATGCCGAGGCTGATATCGACGCTGATATCGGACGTGCCAAAAAAACTCCAGCGAAAGCCGTTCACGAGGTAAACCACCGGATTGAACAGGCTCACCTTCTGCCAGAAGGGAGGAAGCATACTGATCGAGTAGAACGAGCCGCCTAGGAACGTAAGCGGCGTGATCACCATCAGCGGCACGATCTGCAGCTTATCGAAGCCGTCGGCCCAGATACCGATGATGAACCCGAAAAGGCTGAAGGTAACGGAAGTAAGCACGAGAAAGGACAGCATCCACACCGGATGCATCACCGTGTAAGGCACAAAGAAGCGCGCCGTGAGCAGGATCACCACTCCGATGATCACCGACTTTGTGGCCGCAGCTCCAACGTAACCGAGCACGATCTCAATCGCGGAGATCGGCGCGGAGAGCACCTCATAGATCGTGCCTACGAAGCGCGGCATATAGATGCCGAACGAGGCGTTCGAAATGCTCTCCCCCAGAACGGCGAGCATCGTGAGGCCAGGGATCAGGAAAGCGGCGTAGCTCACGCCGTCGATGCTTTCCATCCGGGAACCAATCGCGGAGCCGAAAACGACAAAGTAAAGAGATGTCGAGATCACGGGGGCGAGCAGGCTCTGTACCACGGTCTTGAAAAAACGAGTGAGCTCGAACATGAACAAAGCGCGCACGGCATGAAAGTTCATTACTGTTTTCCTTTCACGAGGCCGACGAAAATTTCTTCGAGCGAACTCTCTTTCGTTTCGAGATCCTTGAATTCGATGCCGCGCTCGGTGAGCTTTTTCATCAGCGCCGCGATTCCGGGCTGTTCTGCTTTGGTGTCAAATGTATATATGAGACTCTGCTTATCGCTTGAGAGCTGCAGGCCTTCCCGGGCGAGGGAATCCGGGATCGAGTCGAGCTTCTCGCTGAGATTCAGCGTGAGCTGCTTTTTGCCGAGCTTACGCATGAGCTCGGCCTTTTCTTCCACCACGATGATCTCGCCCTTATTGATCACGCCGATCCGGTCGGCCATCTCCTGGGCTTCTTCAATATAATGCGTGGTCAGAATGATCGTAACACCGCTGTCGCGCAGGCCGCGTACGACGTCCCACATATCGCGGCGGAGCTCGACATCCACGCCGGCGGTAGGCTCGTCGAGGAAAAGGATATTGGGCTCGTGCGACAAGGCTTTCGCGATCATCACCCGGCGCTTCATGCCGCCTGAAAGCGTCATGATCATATTGTCTTTTTTATCCCAGAGTGAAAGCTGCTTGAGCGTCTTCTCGATCATCTTCGGGTCTTTGGGTTTTCCGAAGAGGCCGCGGCTAAGCGCCACGGTATTGGTCACTTTCTCGAACATGTCGGTGTGCAGTTCCTGAGGCACGAGACCGATCAGGCTGCGGGCCGCGCGATAGTCGCGGATATTGTCGTGCCCGCCCACGCTCACCGTGCCGGAGCTTGGGTTCACGATCCCGCAGATCACGTTGATCAGCGTGGTTTTGCCGGCGCCGTTCGGGCCGAGGAGCGCGAAGATTTCGCCGCGGCGAATCTCGAGGTTTACATTTTTCAGTGCCTGGAAGCCGGACTTATAAACTTTCGAGAGATCCGTTACGGAGATGATGCTCTCTGCATTGCTGCTCGTGATTGTGGCCATAGCTTGGGATCCTCTGCAGGTAGCATAACCCTACGATAAATTTACGACACTGCCGCCAGGCATCACTCGACGACTTTGATCTCTTTACCAGCATAGGAGACCACCTGCCCCGCGCGGATCTTCTTTCCGCGGCGGATTTCTGTCTCTCCGTCCACTTTTACCTCACCGCCAATGATCGCGTGCTTGGCCGCGCCGCCCGTATCGCTCAGGCCACCCGCTTTGAGCAGCGACTGCAAAGTAATAAACTCTTCCCCGTCCAATTTGAATTCCATGCTGTCTCCCGGCACCCTGCGACCCCTATAATGACTGCATGAGAATCAGGCAGATGGGATTTTCCTCCCGATTAATAGCACACCGGCACCTGCTCACGCTCGAGACTTTGAAATTTATCGTTGAGTATCTCGAGGACGGAAATGCGAAAGGCGCTGCGATCCGTGCCGGGATTCCGGAGACCTACGCCTCAAGGCAGGGACAATGGCTGAAAAAACAGCCGATCGTCAAAAAGGCGCTCGAGACGGACCTCCACGAGCGCGACCTACGTAAACTGCAGCTGGCGATTAGAAGCATCGAGGAGAAGATGCAGGAATGCAAAACGGTACTCGGGATCGATTGACTCAGGCTGCCGTCAGCAGCTTCGCGGCGCCCTTGCCGATCGCCTTGCACGCAACCGCGTTCACCGAAGCGCCAACGAAGCCGCCAAGCCCCGTTAAGAAACCGCTCGCGCCGCATTTGAGCGTTTGCCAGTTGATCAGGGAGTAGAAAGATACGGGCGAAATCATTTTCTCCACGGAAGAACAGCGTGCAGCCGCGGCTCCCGCAGGTAGATACCCAGCCAGATCACCAGGCCAAACACGATATTCATCACGAAGGGGTCACCCACCCGCCAATGGGTGATGATGGTGCCGCCCATGTAGCCCGTGAGCAGCACGGCGCCCAATACTGCAGTCTGCGGGATGGCATAGATCAAAACGCAAAGGAGCTCGAGCACGCCGAGAGGGAAAAGAATGCTCTGGGACAATCCGATATGCTCCATCCCTTTCATCTTTTCCTCATTGGGAGTGCTGAATAACTTCATGCCAGCGCTGAATAGAAAGGGAAGACAGATGAGGGTGGAAACAATTCGTCCCGCCCATACGATTTTCTTATTTTGCATTTTGGCTCCTATATCTCCCCAGGTTATGTTCTGACCATGCAAAATACCACCTGGATCGACAGCGTAAAGCTCCTTCCTCTCTACCTTCTTTTCATAGGAACCTTTGGCCAGGCGAGCCTTGAAAAACTTCGCTCGGGAGGCATGCCCGACTGGTTCCGCAAGCAGTTCGAAGCCACGATCCTTAACTCCTTCCCCGGCTCCCTCACCCTGCAATACTACGCGATCGCGCTGCTTGAGCTCGGCGTGGTGCTCTGCTTCCTGCTTAGCGGCGTGCAGCTCGAGTTCCTCGCCGGCCATGATCGCATTTTTCTCAAAGCGGCACTGGTGCTCTCGCTTTTTGTGTTCTTCATGCTCGGCATGGGCCTGCGGCTTGGCGGCGACTACCAGGGCGCAAGTAACCTCTACGGCTATTTTGGCGTGACGCTGCTCGCGCTCCTTTACGTGGAACGCTTCGCTTGAGCGCCGCCGCCTGGTTCAGCAAGTTCTATTTTTCCTCGACTTGTTTTCCCCACGATGCAGGAGAGCGATTCATGGGGTCCCGGCGATAAAGTTCCTGCTTCACCGACTCGAGCTTCTGAATTGCTTGTAAGTTCTTTTCCGGGTTCGCATTGAGTTTACGGCCTTGTTCTTCCAGCTCAGCCACTTCTTTTTTCAGGTTTGCCCAGTTCCGCTCCTGCTCCTGGCGCTGGGCTTGTTCGGCCTGCGCTGCGATTCCGCGATAGGCGATTGTCTGGTAAAGTACTGCGTCTTTATAGTCATTGCGATCGCGAAGCACGGTATTGGCGTGCTTCAGCATTTCGGTGAAGGCGCGCTGCTCAAAACTTCTGAGCAAAGCTTGATAGCTTTCCTCGATCGAAGCAAGGCTGGTCTTCCCGCCTCGCGCAAGCGCGGGAAGAAATTCGGTCGCTTTCTTTTCCTGCAGAGTTTGCACGGCCGCGGTGCCAAAAGACGTTATTGGCGTTGGCACTTGCAGCGCATACTGAGAACCGAAAACTTTAACGGAGTCTGCGACGGCCTCAAACTCACGAAAGTTTTCCTGGTACTTGTCTCGGCGCACGCTGATTCCGATCAGCACGCCTAGCTCTCCCGATCGCGTGGCGAAGTAACGAGTCACAAAGTCAGGGAGCTCCGAGTTCACGTGAATCGCCTCCACCCAAGGATGGCCGAAGAGCTCCCGCTGGCGTGAGTATTTTGGCTCGGAGACAAGCTGTTCGCCCGACAAGCTCTCGAAGCTCCGGGGTTTTTCGAGGTGGGCTTTATACACCGCAATCTCGTCGAGCCCGGCCACAGCGTTCTGCGCGACTACCGTGATGAAAGCATCGCGGCGTCGCTGGGAATCGCCGCTCTGGCAAAGAAAGGTGTCATTCGCCAGGGAGCACTGGAAGCTAGCGGGAACCTGGAATTCGACGAAGCGGTTTACCACTGTCTTTTTTCCAAAAGCCGATACCGACATTGCCGCGGTTTCTCCCGAGTTTTCAAAACCGCGCATCTGAAGGGCCATGCTCGCATGAGCGAGCCTTTCAAAAACGGATTGGTCCGGGCGCATTTCCCGTTGCATAACAATTTTATTTGTTGCGTTTTCCACTGCAACCACGATCGGATCGCGGTGCTGGTTTATCTGTTTGATTTTTTCCAGAGCCCGGTTTCTGGCCGCCTCTTCGCTTACCAGCGACACGTAAGAGTAAAATGCCTTGGCGGCATTGTCCCAGCGATTGCGCTTCTGCTCAACCAGCCCGATCTGCCAGAACACATCGGCCTTTAGGGGATCGAGCCTGGCAACGATCTCGAAGCTTTTCAATGCCTTTGCGTAAGCTCCGTTCAGATGGTGAACCACACCAAGGCCGAACTGGGCATCGGCATTTTTCGGATTCAACCTGAAAGCCGCGCTAAAGCGTTTCTCGGCATCACTGAAATCTTTCCTGGCCATGGCCATATTCCCGAGCTCGATCAGGCTGGCGTCGGAATAGGGATTCACCCGGAGCTCTTCTTTCAAAAGCTCCTCGGCTCGGCGAAGGTCTCCTCCGTTGCGCGCGATCTGGGCAAGGCGCAGGCGCGGTCCGGGCTGCTGAGGCACGAGCTCGAGCACCTGGTAGAAGTTTTTCGCAGCGGCACCTAGATCACGGATGTCAAAATAAAGCTGCGCGGTCGCGAGATAGCCGTCCGCGTCTCCCGGGGCCAGCTTGGAGTACATCTCAAAGCTGGCGAGCGCATATCGATAGCTGTGTCGTTTGGCGCTATAGTCGGTCTGCCGGTCGCCTTCTTCTTTCGTGAGCTCACCGAGCAGAAAAAAGGCTCGGGAGTAGCGGGAATCCGCCCGGATCGCGTTCTGAAGCGCGTTTTTGCCGGCCAACTGATCGCCGCTGCGAAGGTGCAGAAGCGCAGAATTGGTGAGCAATGCGGGGGAGCGAGGGTCGAGGGAGAGCTGGCGCTGCAGGAAAGCCTGCGCACTCGCGGGCCCACTCAGCTGAAAGCGGGAAAGCGCGAGGCCAAGCGAAGCCAGCTCGTCGCGCGGGTCTTGCTCGAGAGCCAGCGCGAAGTAGAATTCGGCCAGCTCGTCGTCGCTTTTCTCCGCCGCAATTTTCCCCAAGTGCACGTATAGTTCGCCCGCGCGCCTCTGACCGCGAAGCGCTGCTTTGAAGTATCGCGTCGCAGCGGCCTCGTCGTGTCGGAGCTCCGCAAGCCGCCCAAACAGAAACTGGCAGGCTGCATTCTCTTTTTCGCGCGCACGGCAAGCGGCGAGAACACTGCTCGCCTCCTTAAGCTCGAAGCGGCGCAGATGACCGGCGGCAATAGCCAGCGCTGACGACAGCGGCCTCGCAGGAGTGCTCCAGGCTTTCAGATCCCGCTTCATCGCGAGGTCAGGCGCGCCAAGGCGACGGTGCATCTCTGCAAGGCGCTGGAACGGGAAAGGGTCGTTACGGTTGAGCTCGGCAGCCGCTACATAGGAGTTTATTGCTAACTCGTAGCTTCCCGCCAGCTCCGCCTTCCAGCCTCGCGCCACATGTTCGTAGATTTCAGCCGTGGCGGGCTGGGCGGCGAGCGCGCGCACATGGAGGTCAAGAAAGAGAGGATCTTCGCTGCCGCGGGAGAGCGCGGCTGCTTTCTCCGGATGCCCGAGATTGAGTTCTGCCTCTCCCTGCAGCAGTTTTGCTTCCGACGCGAGTTTCGGAGAGAGCGAACTTTCTGCAGCTAGTTTTTCCAGGAACTTAACGGCTTCTTCGTCTTGGCCGAGCTTCACAAGCTGGCGCGCGCGCGCCAGGCGGTAAGGCTGGTAAAGCGGAAATTCCCGGCCTAGGCGCTCAAGCGCGGCCTCTGCTTCGGCGCCCTCACAGCGCTCATAGAAAAAGAGGAGATGGCGAGGATTCGCGGGGCCGGCATCTTCCGGCCCAAGGCCGCGAGCCGCGAACTTCTTCGCCTCATCCGCATTTCCTAGAGCAAGAGCCGCCCGCGCACGCTGGTGGAACAGTTCCGCATCGAGGCGCTTTTCGAGAACGGAGTCGAGAAGCGCGGCTGCTTCGTCAGGGCGCTGCACGAGCAGGAGGTATTCCGCAAGCGCAGCCACGTACTCCACCGGAACAGCATCGCTTTTGGGCGGAGCCTTCAGCGCGCTGCGAATCACGGCGAAGTCTTCGTCGGAATGACCGAGCATATTCACACGGCGCAAGTAGCTAGAGACAACAAGGCCCCATAGGCGTAGACTATCGGGATTCTTGCGAAGAGCAGGAATGAAGTAACGTGCCCCCGCCTTCTGGTATGATTCAGGGCTCTCGTCTGCGATCAGGAGCGCGCCTTTGGCCGCAAGAGCATCGTTGTTGGCGCGATCTGCGGAGGCTTCCGCTGGCCGCGTTGCGTGCAAAATAGCCAAACCGATCAGCAGCCCGTGCTTCAAATATTTCATGCTTCCCCACCCTCAGCTACCTATCGGCCTCAATGGTATATGGGTTCAATAAAGAGAACCCTGAATCTCTTTATATTTCAATTGTTTGAATCGACTCTTGCGGGAGACCCTCGAGCATTTGGGGGTGATCCGAAACATCCACATTGTTGCAACGATACCCCCGTATTCTAAGGAACGCCCCAAGGCAGACTTGCCGCGCCCAACAAAAAAATCGAAATTTAGCCTTCGACAACCTGCGTCTTTTTGGGCATAAGGAGCGGCGCAACGACCCATCCATTTTGAAATGTAGGTAACTATTTATGAAGAGTTTCGTCCTTGGATTCACACTCTCCCTTTTGCTGGCGTCCCCAGCCGCATTCGCCGGCGCCTCGCCAGTAAGCTTCACCGAACAGGAAATCGCCGACAACGTAACGAACGCCGCGCTGATATCCGAAACTTCCGCTGCCTGCCTCAACCGCACCTGGGCCGAGCACAACGATTTCTTCAATAAGCGCAAATACTCCAAGTTCTACGGCAGCCGTAACCCGAAGTATAAGACGCAAGAAGGCCGCAAAGCCGCTCTCCTCAAGCTCCTTCCCGAACTTGCCAAAAAAGTCAGAAAAGGCGATGCCGCCGCGATCGCCGAACTCGATATGCGCGAAAGAGAGCTCGAGACCACCAGCTGCGTGGGCCTCGCAATCAAGTGCCTTGGCCAGGGCTTCAAAGCTGCCAACATGAACGAGACTTGGTCGAAGATCATGACCTGGGTTGGCCGCAGCGGCGAAGACGGAGTGCCTCTTTTCTACGGCACCGACCTTCAGAAAGCCCTCGTCGACCTCGGCTGGAAGTCCCTTTACTGGAATCCTGACCTTTCTCAGAACGACACCTGGGACGAGCTCGAGCGCGCCTTCAATCCTCTGCAAGAGGGAAAGGTCTGGAACCCGGTTTGGGGCGGCCACACGGAACGCTGGAATTCGGTTCTCAAGCGTAAGAACTACTTCGGCATTCCCGTGCACGATATTCGCACCCTCGTGAACTTCGGCATCAACTCTGGTTCCGATTTCAAGAAGCCGCCTTTTTTCGTAGGCACTGCGCACGCTGGCTACCACGTGTTCCCCGGCTTCAATGGTAACGTTATCGAGGCACACTCGATGCGCGATATGAGCTCGAGATCCAATATGGAAGTTGGCCCGTTCAACCCGCTCTACCAGCCCATAAACGGCGTAGATAACGGCAACGGCGCTCCCCGTTGGACCCGCAGCGAGCACTACCGCTCGGGCGTGATCGTGGTTCCTCCAGGCTATATCGAAGACAAGCCATTCACCGTTCCTGGCCGCGCTGTGAACGTTCCACCTAACGGAACGATTCCTCCGGATGCTCCGAACGATGGTGGCTGGGATAATAACCCAGGCTGGAATAACCCTCCCCCACGCCGCCGCGACTGCTTCTGGCCGTTCTGCAGCTAGTAGTTCGCTGAAATCCCAAAGGCCCGCCTCGCGAGAGGTGGGCTTTTTTGTTTCACCAAACAAAGATTATTAAGGCATGGAAATGCCCATCAAAACACCCGCAAAGCCTTACTTGACAAGGCTCTTCAAGTTAGCTAAGATTAATTAACAATCAGTTTTCTTGCGGCAGGAGGCCCCATGACGATCAGGAAGCCATCGTGCTCTTTGTATTTCCTCGCCCTTATCAGCGCCACCATCCTGCTCATTGGCTGCGAAGTTCCGCTCGAGCTGAAAAAGGGCGACACGACGATCACCGCAGACGCCCCGGTGCCGGTCGGCACGCCCGTTCCCAACGCCGAGGCAGTGTGTAACCCCTTCGGCGGAACGGGCCCGCTCGGCCGGGAGCACGGCCTCAGCGCGAGCCTCTACTACCTCGACGACCATCTTCCCCACTACGACAACGTGAGCGCCTACATTTCGAACGGGCTCAAGCTCGACGCCACGCTGTTTCTCGACCAGGTCAACGTGCCGACCCGCCCCTTTGACGAAGGCTTCGTGACCAACGACGGCCGCGTACTGCAAACTCCCGCCGGCAATACCCTCTACGAGTGGTTCGCCCTCGACATGAGCTCGGAGCTCCGCCTCGCGGCCGGCGACGCGGCTGGCCTCTATCAGTTTGCCCTCATCTCCGACGACGGCTCGACCGCCCACTACAAAGACGGCAGTGAATGGAAAACCCTCGTCGACAACGACGGCACCCACGCTACGCGCTTCAAAGTCGGCCAGACGCCCATCCCCTTCGACGGGCTCACGCAGCTCCCAATCAAACTGAAGTATTACCAGGGCCCCCGCATGCACATCGCGGCGATGCTGCTTTGGCGCCCATGGCCCGCGGACGGCGGAAGCGATGCGGCTGAAGGCGCGACTGGCAATGATTACTTCTTCGACTCCACGAAAACCCCCTCGACAGTCAAAGCTCCCTACGCCCAGCTCCTGGCGCGCGGCTGGAAGCCCGTCGCGCCCGCGAACTTCTTTCTCCCCGTTACTGGCCCGGCAAACCCCTGCCCGCCGCCCCCTCCCCCCGAGGAAGTGCCTCCGCCCGCGCCCGGCATTTTTGCGATCTCGAGCTTCGACGGAACTTCGACGAGTTCCAGCGTCTCTCTTATCTGGCAGACCGCCGACCACCCGACCAGCGGAGGAAAGATCTACTGGGGCTTGAGCAGCGATGCGCTCGACGACGTCGCGCTGGAGAACGGAGGCGCGCCGTCGACTACGCACCTAGCAGTGATCGGCGGCCTTCAGCCAGCCACCGCCTACTACTTCCAGGCGGAATCGAGCGATGGCGCGGGCAATAAAGTGCGCTCCAACGTGATCCGCAAAACAACCAAGTAAAGCAGTGATCGCCCTACTTAGGTAGTAGCGGATTGTCGAAGACAGGATCGCCGGACGGCTTCGCCGTTTTCTTCTCAATCGCGGGCACCGGCTTGCCAATCGAGGCGAGCGAGCGCCCGCCCTTCTTTTTCTTGTCAGGCTTGGCTGCCGCGAGCATCGTTTTGGTACCCGGCTCATCTCGCTCGAGCGGCAGCTCGATCTTTGTATAGGCGTAGTCGCCGCGCGCGTCGGTCACGTGCCATTTGCCGTCAGGAGTTTGCAGCGCCACGTTGCCGGCGGCATCTTTGTACATGATGATCGCGTTCGAGGTCGTGATCTTCTTGATCCAGCGCCCGCGGTTTTCGAGCGGCTCCACTTTGTTGCCCTTCTGTGCCGCTCCTTCACGAAAAGAATCGTAAGCCGCCTTGTAGGCGAGCTCACCATTGCGGCGATTCGAGTTTTCGGGCGAGATGATCCCGGCACTGCGGTTGCCCGTGCGCGCGTAGCGAGCCTGGCCGTCGCTGTTGATCCACTGGCCATTGCTGCCAATCACCACGTTATTGCCGTAAGGCGCCCCGGGCGGCGTGCGCGGATACCAGAGCCAGTAGTTGGAATCTGCTTCCGCGCGAGTTGAGACAAGCAGAAGCACGGCAAAGATCAAAGTTCTCAAGGCTGCGCGCTCCTACTGCGGAAAATTATTGGTCTCGGGTTGGGCGGCCACAAACTGGGCCGGAGGAGCCGCGGGCGCCTGGCGGGCCGGAGCCATCTTGCCAGTCGCGTTTTCAGGAGTGCCTTCCGGAACCTGCGTGCCCTGAGCTATATTGGTTTGCTTCGCCTTCGCCGCCGCCATCGGGCAGGCCGCGAACGCGGAGATAGACGTAATCGACGCGGAAACCACCACTAGTGCTGTGAAGAAATAACGTTTCATATTGGCCCCCCTTAATGAGCTTACAGCTTATCGGCTAAACCCAAAAAGCGCTTCAATGGGGGTGTATCGGCGAAGAGAGGGGGCGCATCGCTTCATAAGAAAGTGCACCGAAGAAGAAAGTTTTGGGTGTTGGATTTGTGAGAAAGACCCTGGTCGACTCATAAGTACGACACCGGTAGCTTGGGATCTTGCGAGAACTACAAACTTTTCGGAGGATCCTTATGAATCGCCAGGTGAATAGGGAATATCTTATCCGCGTGCGGGAACGCTACAGAAACTCGTTACGGAGGGAGAAGGCGCGGATTTTGAACGAGATGACGCTTGTTCTTGGGTGCACGAGAAAATGGGCTATCAAGCTCCTGGCAGGCGATATACCACCGCCCAAGAGCGGAAAAGGCAGACCCAGTCTGTACCCTGCGGCTGTACTGATCCCGATTCTCTATGAATTATGTACGAGGATGAATCGGGTAAATGTCAGGCGCCTCAAAGCCGCGCTGCCGCTGTGGATCGATTTTTTCCATGATCCGAGGATCACACCGCAGGTGAGAACATGACTTCTCGCCATGAGCCCGGCCACGATGGATCGGCTCTTGAAGCATGGGAAGCGCAAACGCGGGATCTCGGGCACTCGGCCCTCGAAACGTTTTTTGAAATCGATTCCGATCCAGCCCAAAGATTGGAATGTAACGAAGCCGGGAACCGTGCAGAGCGATACGGTAGCTTACACCCACACTAGCCTCGAAGGAGACATTGCCAATACAGTCACGTCGACGGATATCCACTCCTCGTGGACGGAGAATCGGGCCATTTGGACCAAATTCCATCGCAGTATGATCAATGCGCTGGAGGATATCGAGAACTCATTTCCCTTTGACCTTGAGACCGCCAAATCCGACTCCGGCTCCGAATTCATGAACTGGGCAGTGGTGGCCTACTATCAAAAGAGGCAAAAGCCAGTGCACGTGGTGCGAGGCAGGCCCTATCGAAAAAACGACAACTGCTACGTGGAGCAGAAAAACTTCACCCATGTGCGAGAGCTATTCGGCTACGAGAAGATCGACAGGCCTGAGCTCGTGGAGTGGATGAACCGAATCTACCGTGAGCTCTGGAACCCGCTCCACAACTTCTTCCTTCCCTCTCAGAAGCTCTTAAGAAAAATGAGGATCGGCTCCCAGATCAAGAAGGAGTACGACGAACCCCAGACCCCTTGTAAGCGGATCCTCGAGTGCCAGGCAATCTCCGAAGAGAAGAAAGAGGCCCTGCGTACACGCCAGGCGGCGCTGAACCCCGTGGAGCTCTCCGATGCCCTCGAAGAAGAGCTAAAGGCCTTCCGGGCAACCCTCCGATCCATCCAGAAATGGGCTGCCTGATCCCAGGCTACCGTCTCTACTCCGACTCGTCCTTCGGTGTTCTTTCATTCTGAGGCAATACGGGGGCAGCATGGATGCCATCCATCGCGGCTGGGCCTCACGATTGAATAAGATATTTTTTATTTATAATGAATCTCTCCATGAACTCAGAACTGCACTTTCCGCCCCCAAACGCCGCATCTCGTGAACCGCTCTCCTTGTTCGGTGGAATTTTGCTAAATCCGACTAATTCACTTCAAATCCAGCCGAGACCATATTAAAATTCCCCTTCCCTAATCCATAGGAGTTAAGCCCATGAAACTTCCCCTCCTCGCCCTTTTTTCCATCCTCAGCTTCCCCCTCGCCCTTCCCGCCCACGCCATCGTGAACGGCCGGGTCGCGCCCAATGGCAGCCTTATCAACAAAGCCACTGTAATGGTGCGCACAGGTGTTGGCCTCTGCTCCGGCACCCTTCTCGCGAACGACATCGTGATCACCGCCGCGCATTGCCTAAAAGGCATCGGCGGGGGCATTACGGTGCACTTTGGTGTACAGGGCGAGCGGGGCGAGCGTCCCGTAACCAGATTCCGTTCCAATCCCGGCTACCGCGGTGACTGGGCCAACGACATGGCGATCCTCCGCTTCGCCGGCGGCGCTCCGAGAGGATCCAGCCCCGTCGCGGCTCTCGATGAAAGCCCAGGAAATATCCCCGCCGGTCGCACAATCATCGCTGCCGGCTACGGAGACACGCAAGCCAATGTCGGCGAAACGGACACTCTCCGCTACGCCCCGCTCGAAATAATCGGAACGCGCGGTGACCAGGTTCTTCTTCGCGGCAGAGGCACCAGCACCTGCTTCGGCGACTCCGGCGGCCCGGCCTTTCTGGAACACGAAGGTGAAATGATTCTCTTCGGCGTAGTGAGCGGTTCGCTCACTACCAGCCAAAGTTGCGGCGGCACTCTGGTCTTCAACCGCCTCGACGCGCACGGCGACTGGATCGCCAACACGATCAAAGACCTGCGCCGCTAGAGGGGCGTTTTGACCGCGCTGTAAACATCCACGATGCCTGAACCGAACACCGCATTCGGGAAGGCATTGCCCGGAAATGCGCCGCAGCTCTGGGTCGAAGCCGTGGGTTTTGCCGTGCGACGAAGAAGCGCGATTGTCTCGTCAATCTTGCCAATCAGCTCGGGTCTCGCCGACCACAATAGCGCCGCCACTCCCGCCATGTGCGGGCTCGCCATCGACGTACCGCTGAGCGACTGGTAGCCGCCGCCCGGAACCGACGAGCGCACATTCACGCCCGGGGCGGAAACGTCAACGCCCACGCCGCTATTCCACGAGCTCGGGCCGCGGCTCGAAAAGCCCGCGATCGCACCGTTGCGGTGGTTCATCGCAGCCACTCCGAGCACTTCACCGCTGTAACCGCCGGGAGGCATCCCGATCGTGCCGCAGCTTGGGCCGTCATTGCCCACCGCCGCAACCACGAGAATCCCGGCGGCCTTATAGGCGCGAACAGAATCCAGGAACTCATTTCCCTTGCAGCCTTCGCCGAGCGGGCAGCCCCAGGAGTTATTGATGATGTGCGGAGCCATCGCGGGGTTTCCGTCTTTAGGGCTGCTACCCATCGGATAAGGTGCCATGAAAAACTCGAAGCACTCCAGATAAGAGGCCACGGTACCCGTACCCGCGTTCATATTGCGGCAGCCAATCCACTTGGCTTCCGGAGCCACTCCGATCCTGTTATTGCCGCCGTCGTCGCCCACCATCGTGCCCATTGTGTGGGTACCGTGGATGTCGTCGTCGCAGGGGGCGATGGAATTGGCTCCGCAGCGAGAGCCAATCGAGTGCACAGAATCGTGCCAGTTGTAGGCGTGGCTCACGCCAAGCGCCGTATTGCCGCGGTACTGACGCTTGATCGCTGGGTGCTCCCAGGCAAAACCCGTGTCGTTGCCTGCCACTGTGATTCCTTCTCCCTTGTGCCCGGTCTCGGCCCAAACTTTGTCAACGCCAATGGCCTTGAGGCTGTCGGCAGGTTCGCCCAGAGTGTCTTCGAAAGAGGTCATCGCTTCAATCGCGGGAAGGCGGGGAAGAATCATCTTGGAATTAACGGTGAGCTCGCCGGTTTGCGAAAGCGCGCCGAGCTTGGCGAGAAGGTGTTTTGAGGCGTTGGGAATATGGATCGCGTTCTCGATATAGAAGGAGCGATAGGCGACGCCTTCTTTTTCGAGGAGCGCTACAGCCTTGGCCTGGGACTCGGCGGCGTTCGCCTTCAGCGATTCAAACACGAAGCGCACGCGGGAGGCGCGGTCCTCCAGCTGGGTGGCAAAGCGCAAGTCGGGCTGCGCCGTGAAGCGCACGAGCACGTCGGCATTTTCTTCACTTGCGAGGGCAGTGGCGAGGACGGGGCTAAGTTTTGCGAGCTCTTTCGGAGAGGCAGCCAGGGCTTCGGGGGAGAGAACCACGGACAATACGAGTAGTAAGGAACTGAGTTTCACGCTGCCTCCTTGCAGTTGGTTTGTCCTTTGATTTTTGTAAGGACCGTGACGGATGTCAATTGCCGGAGAAGGGTATTTGCGCGTGTAAGGATTAGTTTTTAACGGGGAGGAATGAGAGCTGCGCCTGCCGGAGACAGCTTGCATTCAATGAAGAAACCCGGAACGCCGATAAGCACTCAGGGGACTCTTATGAAAACCAACCAAGCCATTCTCGCCGCCAGCCTCTGCCTGCTCTCCGCCTGCGCCAATGCTCAGCCCGCGCAGCTTTCGAAAGCCCTCGTGGACGACGAAGTGCTCGAGATGGTCGTGCCTGTCGGCACGATCGACGTGATCGATCTCGACTTCACCCCCGGCTCAAAACCCGTAATCGGCAACCGCACGGTCGTGGAAGTAGCGGCCGGCTCACACCCTCGGCAGTTCACGGCCATCCCCCTCAAAAAAGGCTCGACCATGGTCGTGTTCAGCGATGAGAATGGCAAAGTGCGACGCCGGATCGCCTACAAGACTGTCACCAACGATCTTTTCACGCGCTACGAGGCCGTGCGCTACCTCCTCCGCAATGTGCGGGGCGTGCTGGTCGAGATCGTCGACAACCAGATCCTGGTCGACGGCAAAGTCGAGAACGAAACGGACCGCGAGAAGGTGCTCACCGTGCAGGCTGCTTACTACGACTACGTGCTTAACCTCGCGGTGAACAGCGAAAAACTCTGCGACACCCGCCGCTGCACCACTACCCAAATGGCAACCTTCGAAGAGATTCTCCCGCCGCTGCCGATGTTGCCTTTTGAGGGCCCGGGCGAGGCGGCTCACGCAGTGCAAGATGCGCCACCTGCCCGCCAGCCCGCCTCCGCCGCCCCAGTGAACACGAGCAAGAAAACACCTCGGAAATAGCTCGCAAAATATTCCTTAACATACGCAATTAACGTTGACCCGGGCACAGCCGTTCAGTATTCCTGGTTTCCTACCAGGAGCCCTGATTGCGTTTTCACTACCCCCTAATTTCGCGTTGCGCTGTAGCGCTGTTTGCTATCGTTGCCTGTGCACCAAGCTCCCACTCCGCTCCCCTCGATCTTAAAACCGCCGTCGACAATGCGCTTACCCAGAACCCCGCCCTCCATGGGGCTCGGGAACGCGTGCTCGAAAGCGGCTACAATACGAGCCTCGTGGGCGCGGGGCTTTTCCCGGTTCTGCGGGCGGAATCGAGCGCGACTTACCGCAAAGACGCTGTGGCGGGAAAGACTGCGAGCTCGGTAGCTTTTGGTGGCGACCCTTACAACGTTTACAATGCGTCCCTTAAGCTGGAGCAGAGCCTTTTCCAATGGGGCTCGTTCTCGGCCGTGCGGGCCGCTGGGCTGGAGCAGAAAAAAGTCGAAACAGACGTGCTGGTGGCCGAGCGCAATCTCGTGCGCGATATCATCAAAGCTTTTTACCGCCTTAGCCTGCAACGCAATGTGATCGAGATCCTGCTCGACGAGCAGAAGGTGGTCGACGAAAGCCTGCGCACGGCGCAAAACCGCTTGCGCCTCGGCGGCAAAAAGGTCGACTTGCTGCAGGTGAAGGTGCAGGCCGCGCTGCTCAAGCCCCGCATTGAAACAGCCCGCATCGATCTCGCATCCTCCGCCGCCGAGCTCGCAAAACTGATGGGCGAAACCTCCGGCTCCAACTTCGAGCTGCGCGGCCGTCTGCCTTTCTTGCACTCTAAATCCCTCGCCACCAAGCTGAACCTCAAAGAGTTCACTCTCCCTGAGCTCGACCGGCTTAAGCTCGCGCGCGAGCAGCTCGACGAAAACAGGAGCGTGCTGCTTGGCAAACACTTGCCTTCCGTTTCCCTTCTCGGCGATTACAACTTTGCCAACTTCACCAAAAGCGACCTCTTCGATAAGGCGTCGAATGCCTGGTCGCTGCAGCTGCTGCTGAAAGTGCCGCTGTTCAGCGGGTTCTCTTCGATCTATGAGCGCAAGATTACGAACTCGCGGGAAGCGCAGCTCGAGCTCGAAGAGCGCGATCTGAGAAACCTCGTGAGCCTCGAACAGATCAAGAGCCGTAAAGCGCTCGAAGCCGCCGAGCTGAGTCTGGCTTCCGCAGTCGAAGCCGAAAGCCTGGCGAGGGAATCGCTCAAAGAAGGCCGCCGCGATTACAGCTACGGGATCATCGACTTTCTGCAGTACCTGCAGGTGCAGCGCTCAAACTTCGATGCTGTAAGCTCGCTGAACCAGCTGAAGTACGACAATATCGCCGCTCTGACCGATTATTTCGTAGCCAGCGGCCAGCCGCTCGGCCTGCTCATCAACCTGCTCGCCGAAGAGGAGAAGAAATTATGAAACGTATTTTTACGGTACTGATGCTCCTTTCCCTCTCCGCAGCAGCAGCTCCGAAAACCAAAGTCACCGCCACACCTGCCTTGAGCGATACATTTACCGTCGACGTGCCCCGCAGCGAGCTCTCCCTGCCGCCTCTGGAACGCGAAGAACGCGCTCTCACGGAGAAAACCTGGAGCATGGGCGCCTCCAGCTGGGCCCCAGGCCAATTCAAGCGCGCAACATACGCGGGCGGCACGAGCACTTTCCAGCGCGGATCTTTGCCCTATATATTTGCCGAGGTCGGCGCGCCTCTCTGGCGCCCGAATGGCGTGGTGAACGCGCGCTTCGGGCTAGGCTACGGAACCCTCGAAAGAAGCGGGGCCGCGGCCGCCGGCGGGCTCAACGCTTCTCCGGTGCAGGAACTTCGCCTGCTCCAACTGCGCCTTGGGATGGAATACGAGAATTCTAATCTCGGCGAGCTGCTGTTTCCCTATGCTGGCTTCGCCTTGCTGCCCACATTCGGAATGGCCTCTAAAAGCCAGTTTGAAGACAGGGTGAGCACGTTCGGACTTCCAATGGAAGCGGGCGCCGGTGTGCGGTTGCGCCCGCGCTTCCTGCGGGAATTCTGGAGCTTCCGTAATGGCACCCTTGGCCTCGGCGGCCACTATGTTTTTGGCACGCTGGATGGTGCAAGCCTCCGGGGTGCCGGAGCCCAGGGCTACGTGCAGGTGAGCCTGTGATTTTGAACGGAATGATGGAGAACACGATGAGCAAACTTACTTTAGCCATCCTCAGCCTCGCGCTTGTGGCTTGCGCAAAAGACAAAACGGCCGACGAATACCAGCGCGAGAAAGCCGCGCAGAATAAGGCGCTCTATGACAGCGTCGCCGGCGACTACTCGGGCGTGGTGTATGCCAAGGAAGACGGAGCGGTGATGGGCACAATGAGCCTGGCGCTAACGTCAGACCAGCTAGCGAATCCCCCTAAAGACAGCGATCTTGCCATTGGCACTCCTATCCTCGCCGGCAGCATGACCTATCTTAATGAGAGTAAACTTACCCTTACGGCCCCGCTGGGCGTGTATGACCCGACCACGGGCGCCTACCAAGCCGATATGCCTGTAAACGCCAACGACAAGATGACGATAACCGGAACCATTACAGGTGGCGCGCTCACAGGCACTTTGCAGGCCCAGCGCTACCCTGGCAGCGGTGGCCGCTTTCGTCTGGCACTGAACGGCGGATCTGTGGAAACGCTGTTGGAGCGGGCTCGCCCTGGCTGGCGCCCGGCGCCTAAAGACAGCACTAAGACTTTTACCGGCTCCGGAAAGTTCGATCGGGATACCCCGCGCACCATGCACATCGAAGTTTCGCGCCCTGCGAGCCGCGTGGAAGACTTCCTCGACCTTTTCTTCCCCTCTGCGGAAAAGCTGATCGGCGTTACGGTTCGCTTCACTGATACCGTGGGTGCGCACTTCCCGAACGCCCATTGGGATCCCCTCTCCGGCCGCGTGGAAGGCGAGAGCCCGGGCAACGGCTATACAATGAAGCTCGTATGCGAGAGCTTCTACTTCCGCGCGCAGCGCGGCTCCTTCTACTGCATTTACTCTACGACTCGAAGTTCGCCAATTCGCATCGACTTCAAGCCGCCTTTCAACTGAGAGCGCTGAGAACACTGAGGGCAATATGCCATCCAAACAACTTAGCGCGATGGCTCCGGCAGAAAGATTAGCCGCCCTCCTCCTCGAGGTGCTGCCGATCTTTATGCTTGAGCTCCGCCAGGAAATGAGCCGGCACCGCTACAGCACGCTCACGATGGCGCAGTTCCGCGTGCTTTCTCAGCTGCACTGGGGCGGCGCCGCGAACAATAAGTCCATCGCCGAAAATCTCGGTGTAACGGTAGCCAATTCTTCCCGGATGATCGATCTGCTCGTGAAAAAGAAACTCGTGGTGAGAGCCAGGGGCCTCAATGACAAGCGTGAAGTGCTCGTTCGCCTCTCTCCAAAGGGCGAAGAGCATTTCCGCAGCGTGCATGAACGCCTTCGCTTCTTCGTGGCCTCTCGCTTCTCGCAGTCTTCTGACTTCGAGCTCGCCTCGATGAACAACGGCCTTTCCGTTCTTCGCACAGCGATCCGAGAAGATCCGCCAAAGTTTCCGCCGCCTCCTCCCGAGCGGGCGCTCTCCACTCCTGAAAGGCAATTCCTTTGAGTCCAGCCCTACTCTCCGTTCGCCGGCCAATCTTTGTGGCCGCCATCGTAATCCTGCTGTTGTCCCTCGGCCTGATTTCGCTGAAAAAGCTGCCGATCGACCTTTTCCCCGATGTGGAGTTCCCTACCGTGCTCGTAATGACCACGTATTCGGGAGCCGGCCCCCAGGAAGTGGAAACAGAAATTTCGCGCGTGCTCGAAGATCAGTTGGCCACAATCGCCGGCGTGAAAAAGGTGGCGAGCCAGAACCGCGAAGGCATGAGCATCGTGACTGCCGAGTTCGACCTGAAAAGCGACCTCAACTACGCCGAACAGCAGGTGCGCGCCAAAGTCTCTAACTCCATTCGCCTCCTTCCCGACGATGTAGACGCTCCCGTCGTGCGCCGGATCTCCCCGTCTGATGCCCCGATCCTATCGATCGCCCTGCAGGCCTCTCTCCCCGACGGCGATCTCTACGATCTTGCGAAAGAAACCATCTCTCCCCAGTTCGAACAGGTGCCACAGGTGGGCCAGGTAGACATCCTCGGCGGCCGTAAGCGTGAGCTGCATGTAAACCTGGACCGCAATCGCCTAGTGCAGGCGAACATTTCCGCTACGGCTGTATTCAATGCCCTGCGGAGCGGCGGGCGCAATATCCCGGCTGGAAAAATCCAGGGTGACTCCCTCGAGTTCACCTTCCGCACGGTGGCCGAATACAAGACCGTGAACGATATCCGCAATGCCTCCTTGCGCGTTTCGGGCTCTGCGCCGCTCACCGTAGGATCGGTCGCGACACTGGAAGATTCCCTGCAGGACGAAACGAGCCGCACCCGCCTCAACGGTGAAAAAGCCGTGCTGTTGAATTTATTCCGCCAGACCGGCGCGAATACCGTGCGCGTAGCCGATGACGTGAAGAAGAAAGTAGCCGAGCTCAATAAGAGTTTTGAGGCCCAAGGCAAAAAAGCGAAGCTCCAGGTGATAAATGACCAGAGCAGGCGGATCCGTGCCAACGTGGAAGACGTGCAAGAGTCGATCATCTTCGGCATCCTGCTCACCATCATCGTGGTGTATTTTTTCCTAGGCTCTTTGAAAAGCACCTTGATCACCGGCTTTGCTCTGCCGAACTCCCTGCTCGGCGCCTGCATCTTCATGCTCTACTTTAACTTCAGTATCAACATCATGACCTTGCTCGCGATGAGCCTTGTGGTGGGCCTGCTCGTGGACGATGCGATCGTGGTACGCGAGAATATCTTCCGCAAGCTGGAGCAGGGCCTCAGCCCTAAGATGGCAGCAATCGTGGGTACCAATGAAGTTCAGCTCGCCGTGATCGCGACCACGTTGACCATTCTGGCAGTGTTTGGCCCGATCGGGAATTTAGAGGGCATCGTGGGCCAGTTCTTCAAGCAGTTCGGTCTCACGGTGTGCTTTGCGATGATCGTGAGCCTCTTCGACGGTCTCTATGTGGCACCAGCACTTTCGGCCTACCTTGGCGGCCGCGGCGGCAGCCACAACGAAGTGCCAGCCAACCGTTTCCTGCGTTGGAACCACAATATGCTGCACGCCTTCGACCGTTTCCAGACTCGGCTCGAGCAGCTCTACGCCCGCCTTCTCACACGCACTTTGCGCCGCCCCTGGATCACGATTCTTGTGTCGATCGGGATCTTTGTCTTCTCAATTTTCTTAGCCCGTTTCGTGCCCTTCACGTTTCTGCCCGTGCGCGACGACGGCGAGTTCTTCGTGCAGTTCGAACTACCAGAAGGATCGAGCCTAGGCGCCACCGACCGCGCTGGCCGCGAGCTGGAAGCTGGCCTGCGCAAGCTCCCGCAAGTCGACACCTTGCTCACTACGATTGGCTCCGCAAATGGCGCAGGCAACTCGGGCAATATCTTCGTGCAGCTCGTGCCCGGAAAAAAACGCAAACAGAACACCACCCAGATGAAGGAGTTGGTCAAAACAGAGCTCAAGGCTTACATGGAGCCTTACCGCCTGATCGTGACCGACCAGTCGAACCAGGGCGGGCGCCGCCAGTTCAACCTCAACTTAGTCGGCCAGGATCTCGAGGCGCTCACCGCGTTCTCCGGCAAAGTTCTGGCCAAAGCGCAGAGCATGCCTTCTCTGCTGCAGGCCGATTCAAGCTATCGCACTGGTAAGCCCGAGTTCCAGGTGGTGCCAAAGCCCGGCATGATGGAAATGGCAGGTGTTACAACGGCCGGCATTGGCGATGAGCTGCGAATTCTGGTCGAAGGAAAGGTTCCGGCGATTTTCCGCGAGAAGGCGATCGACTACGATATCCGCGTTCGCCTCCGCGATGAGCAGCGCGATCTGCAAAAAGAATTCGGGCGCATGGTAGTGCCCAACCTCGGGCAGCGCCTGGTGCCGCTCGCGAACGTGGCCACGCTCAAGGAAGCAAAGGGCCCAACCACAATCCTTCGCGAGAACCGTACCCGTTATGTGCAGATCACCGCCGACCTGAAACCTGGTGGCGGCGGTGTGGGCGGCGTCGTGAAAGACTTTAAAGCCCTCTTTGAAGGCGAGCTAAAGACTCCCCCCGGCGTCACCTACTCCTTCGTCGGCGACGCCGAGCGCTTCCAGGAACTCATGCAGAACATGCTGATCTCCCTCGGAATGGGCCTGCTATTTATCTACCTCGTTCTTGCCAGCCTCTACGGCAGCTTCATCACGCCCTTCTCGATCATGCTCGTGATCCCGCTCGCGGCCTGCGGGGCGTTTGCAGCGCTCTTCATCGCGCGCTCCAACTTCGACATGTTTTCGATGATCGGCTGTGTGATGCTGATGGGCCTCGCCACCAAGAACTCCATCCTGCTGGTTGACTACGCACAGGAGCAGATGAGGAAAAATGTGCCGATGCTTACAGCGCTGGTGCAGGCTGGCGAAACAAGGCTACGGCCGATCCTGATGACAAGCTTCGCGCTCATCGCGGGCATGATCCCAGTCGCAATTGGCTTGAACGAGGCTTCTAAGTCGCGCACGAGCTTAGGAATCGTAGTGATCGGCGGCACAATCAGTTCGACTGTCCTTTCCTTAGTCGTGGTGCCAGCCGCGTATATCTACATCGAGCGCTTTCAGCAGTGGCTGATCCGGGGATATCGGAAAATCTTTGGGCATGACGAGACGGTCGTATAACTCACCACGTGGAGTTGGACCTAGATCGCGTAGAACACTTGCAGGAAAAATCCGCGATACTTGCGGGTAATCTTCGTGTCAAAAAAGCTGAAGGAATTTCCCAGATCGCTGTTGCTCATATAGCCGATCTTTCCCAGCCAGTTTTCCGCGACCACGAACGCGAGCCCGCCTTGAGGGCCGTAGCCTGAAAAATTTGCGAAGCGCTCGAGGTCCTGCAGCCAATTCAAACCAGCGAAAACAAATACCACCTTTGAAATCCCGAAGGTCGCGTTGCCCTGAGCCTGGAACATCCAGCCCGCCTCGTACTCATTCTTGTGAATGCGATAGTGAAATGTGCCGTCCACTTCAAAGCCAATGCCCCGCTCGCGCATGTAAGCGAAACCGCCCGTTCCGCCCACAGTCTTCACGTAGGTCGTATACTCCGTATTGCCGGCGGGAAAGGACGTCGAGCCCGAGGTATAGAGATAGTTCCATGAGCCCACATTGAGCCCCACGATCGGAGCTTTCAGCACGAGTTCCGCGGCGTGCGCGGTAGGAAGGAAAAGGGCGAGCAATCCGAACAGTAGTGTTTTCATGGGCCATGTTTTAACCCACGAAAGCTCCGCTGTCACCCAGAGCTTACAGGCTGCTTTTCAGCTCGAAAGCAGCGCGGCGGATCCAAGGAACCTGATGAGCTACTGAGATAGCGCGGGCTTCCCCTTCGCAGTTGCCGGTCACGTGGGAAGTCACTCCCATTAATACAAGCGGAGCACTATCGCTGGCCCGCAGGAGGGGGCCACCGGAATCGCCGCGGCAAGGCTGCACGCCAGTCATTTCCAACTGGTAGTCCTGGTTGTCCACTACGTTTTTCAGCTTTCCTTCCGTCCAGGCGAAGTAAAGTATTCCGTTCGAACTTCTGTCGTTCCGAAGTCTTTGCCCGAAACCAGCCACCACCATCTCTTCGGTGGCGCCTTCGCTCATCGCGCTCGTGGGCAGGCGGGCAATCAGGCTGTCAGCCCCAACGGGCTCGCTCAACTTGAGCAGAGCCACGTCGTTGATCGGGCGAAGCATAGTTGTGCTCCCCGCTGAGTCGACGATGCGCTTATAGGCGGGATTAAACTTCCAGCCAGCGGCGGTGATCACGCGGCCGGAGCCGAGGGTCACGTCGACTTTCAGAACGGTATACTCGCTGCGGTCGCTATACACGCAGTGGGCGGCGGTAAGCACGAGGTCGCGCTTGATCAAAGTTCCGGTACAAGTACCGTCGCCGCTACTTCCATCTCGCCTTCGAATCGTCAATTCGAGGAGCACAGTCATCTTGTGCACACGGCTGTTAGAGCCAACAGGCTCGCCGCCGATGATGGCGTCCTGGGCGAGCGAGCCGCCAAAGCTCGCATCGTTCACCATCTCGAAGGCATGAGAGGTGGCGGGGGCCAGTAGGGAGAGGATCAGCAGGCTTCGGCACAACAACATCTGGGCTCCGAGAGATCAAGAAGTCAGGTGTACTTTTAGAGCAGGACCTATGCCAGATGAGACTCGGTTTTAATCGAATAGAGTTTCGTGGCCTGCGTTTACCGAAACAGGCTGTCTGAAAGTTAGACAGTCTATTTCAGCTGCCCAAGCTCCCGCAGCTTTTCTACCATCAGCCTCGCAACAAGGGCATTGCCCTTAGCGTTCAGGTGGTCGTCCTGAAAAGCGCGGCCCGCTTTGAAATAGAACTCCTCCCGGTCTTTGCCTTTAAGAAACTCCCGGAAAAAAATTGAAGTGTCCGAAAGTGCCACGCCTTCCTCCTTTGCCACGCTCCTCAGCAGCGGGTCTGGCCAGCGCTCCAGACCACTCTTCCGGTAGAGAGGATAGGTTTGCACCACGACTTTTGCGCCCGAATCACGCGCGAGCTCCACGATCCTTCGCAGGTCGGAGAGCGCCCAGCGCTGCACGCGTGAAAACTCAGCTTCAATCTGCTCCTGGCTCATTTGAGACCCAACAGGAAGTCGCTGGCCTTCTCCGAGGCCGTTTCCATTCTGGTACGTGGTGAACATCGGCACGAGTGTGGAACGCCCGATCGAGATCCGGTCTTGCTGACTCACTTCTCTCATGCTTTCGAGCAGCTCGCGCATTCCCTCACCTAAAGGATTTTCTCGCTGAACGCGTTGGTACACTTCCTTTATTTTTTCAGGCTTTCCTTCCTTCCGGTAGGCCTTTGCAAGAGCGCGATAGACACGAAGATTTCCGGGCAGAATATCTGCGAGGCCAGCGAGCAATACTGAGTTTTCAGAAATCGGAACGTCACCTCCCGCGAGAATTTTTTCCGCGAGCGCCACTACTTCAGGCGCTGGCGCCCTTGCGTTGAGTTCGCGCAGCAACTCAACCGCGCCTGACTTTTCCAGCGAGCGGCGGAGACGAAGATCAAAGGGCTTCCAGGGCAGCGCCAGAAGCTGCGTGGCCGCGCGCATAGCCTGCTGCTTTCTTCCGGAAAAAAACTCGAGCTCAACAAGCAACGCCAGCGCGAGCTGCCTGTCTTTTCCGAGCTCACTACCAGTCCAGCGGCGCAGGGCCTCTACGGCGACTTCACGGTCACCGGCCGTCACGTTCGCAATTGCGGGATGGGCCTCAAGACGCCTCACCCAGCTCATCGCGAGCGTGGGATACTCAAACCAGGGCAAATCGAGAAAGGCATTCTGAATCGTGCTCTCTCGCTCGCCTTCAGGCCGAAAGCGGAGCAGCAGATCCAGCAGCCTTACGCTTTTCAGGCTTCGAAGAACATCGAGCAGCCAGGCAAAGCGATTTTCCTGCTTGTAGAAAAACCGGTAGTTCCAGGCATTGGGCTCTCCCGCCATCAGGAAAACGACAGCGGGCTTGTACTTTCTCAAATAGCCTGGGAGGTAATCCAGAATCTCGCTGCTGTTCCAGTTGCCTCTTCCCGCATTGATCACCTGGGCTTTTCTGCCTTGTGCAAGCAATAGCTTCTCGAGTTGCGCGGGATAAGCTCCCTCGAGCGTTTCGGCAGCACCCTCTGTATGAGAGTTTCCCAAACAGAGCACGCGAAGCGCTCCGGCATCGGGCTCATGCACTGCGTTCATGGGAAGTCTTGCGCCAGGCATGAGACCACTGATGCCCACAATGCGCAGGGAAAACTCGAGCAACAGAGCTGCAGCGAGCAGGCCGAGAAGAAAAGCGGCTGTCTTTCTGGAAAGACTGCGCATCTATTTCAGCAAGCCGAGTTCAAGAAGCTTATCGTGCATGATGCCGGCCACCAAGGCGTTTCCTGCGGTATTGAGATGGTCATCCTGCACGATTGCGTTCTTTTTGTAGTAAAAGGCCTCAGGATCCTGGGTGCGAAAAATCGCCGCAAAAGCTTCCGAAGTGTCTGACAATGGAATCCCCAGCTCTCTCGACACTGCCCGGATTAAAGGATCGGGCCAGCGCTCATTGCGGCTTTTACGATAGCGAGGATAGGTTTGCAGCACGAGCTTAGCCCCGGAATCCTGCACGAGCTCGGCGGTTCTGCGCAGGTCGGCATCCGCCCAGCCCTGCACCTTTCGAAACTCGGCGTCGAGCTCATCTGAGGCCATCGAGCTACCAATTGCCACCCGCAGTTTTTCGCCAAATACACCGCCCTCAAATGCCGTGAAGAGCGGCACCGCATTTCCGAAGGTGATATCAAAACGGTCCCGCTCGGCGATTTCCGTAATTGAGCCCAGAAAGGCCTGCATCCCATCGCCATGGGGATTCTCAATTGAAGCTGTTTTATAAACTTCTTTAATTTTATTTATATCACCTGAAAGCCTGGCGTGGCCTACCACTGCCTCATAAAAGCGCCGGGTGCCCGGTACGCTGATTGCCGCCAGCTCCGCGAATGCCTTTTCGTTCTCTCGATCAAGTGGTTTAAGACTCTTGGGGTCAGGGAGAGCTTCTCCACTTCCCACCGTTTTCTCCAGGCGAGCCAGCTGTTCGGGAAACGGCAAGCGCGCACGCATCTCGCGCTCCACTGCCTCGAAGTCGCCTCCAAGACCGCTCACTGCGTGAAGGAAGCGAAGGTCGAACGGCTTTCCCGGCAGAGCAAGAACCTTCTTCGCCGTCGCAAACGCTTCCGACGTCTTGCCCTCCTGCAATTGCAGCCTGAGAAGAGTAACCAAAGCCAAGCGGCGACCCAGACCTTTAGGATGGTTTACCCATTTGCCCAAAGCTTCCGCCGCCACTCTTACATCACCCTTGGGGAGATCGGAGAGATCGGGATGCGTAGAAATATGCGCCACCCAGCTCATCGCCAGCATGGGGTACTCAAACCAAGGCAAGTCGAGGGACGCCGTCACCATCGAGCCATCTGGCCGTGGTCGATCGCCCTCCGGATTGAAGCGTCGAAGCAAATCGAGTAGTCGCACTGTTTTGAGTAAGCGCAGGTGATCGAACGCCCACGCAATGGAGCTTTGCTGTTTATAGAAGTAACGATAATTCCAGGCATTGGGCTCGCCGATCATCGCGAACACGACGTGCGGTCTGAACTTTTCCAGAAAGCCGGGCAGGTATTCCAGAACCTCGCTGCTGTTCCAGTTTCCCCTGCCGGTATTGAACACCTGGAATTTTTTCCCCGGGTGCTTTTCCTGCAGAAGCTTTTCGAGCTGGGGGGGAAACGCACCTTCCAACGTTTCGGCCGCCCCTTGGGTGTGCGAGTTTCCCACGCAAAGCACGCGAAAGGCTTCCGGATCGAGCGGAGGGGCTGGCTTAACTGTGTCTACATCCATTCCTACGGTCGAGGGCAGGCGGTTCTTTGCAAGAAAGGTGGTCACGCCAATCAGCCGCAGTGAAACCTCCACCACGAGAAGCACCAGCACCAGCCCAAGTGTGAAAGCGATGAGCGGGCCCCGCACTTTCTTCAAGCGCCCTCCTTCCGCCGCACTAGAAAATCGCCGAGCACAAGAAGATCCAGCCCGTTCTTGTCGAAGCACTGGATCGCATCTTCCGGGGTGCAAACGATCGGCTCGTTGTTTCCGTTGAAGGAAGTGTTCACCAGAACGGGAGCCCCGCTCAGCTGCCCGAAAGCCTCGAGCAGGTCGTGCAGACGCTCATTCTCCGCTCTAGCTAATGTCTGAACTCGGGCTGTTCCGTCGAAATGCGTGATGGCGGGCAAAAGGCTCCGCATCTCTTCCCGCACGCGGGGCGCAAGCAGCATGAAGGGCGAAGGCACACCGAGGTGAAAAAATTCGTTTGCTCTTGCGGCGGGAACAATCGGAGCAAATGGCTGGAAGGAATCGCGATCCTTCACTTTGAGATTGAGGAGGTCTTTTGTTTTGCCCGAGCATGCCGATGCCAGAATCGAGCGATTGCCTAGGGCTCGCGGCCCGAACTCCATCCGGCCCTGGAACCAGCCCACGATCTTCTCGGCGTGGAGCTCCATTGCGAGGCGCTCGGTCATCAACTCGCCCTCAAGCTTCTCAAACGGAAATCCGGCGTTTTTAATCGCACGCGTGATCTCGCGCTCCGTAAAGGCGGGGCCGAAGTAGGTATTGCTCCAGCGATGCCGCTCCTTCACTTTATGCAGGGAATGCTGCACAAAAAGCCCTGCGCCCACAGCTGCTCCCGAATCACCCGGCGCCGGCTGCACAAAAAGCTCCCGGAACGGTGTGTCTTCCAGTATCCGCTGGTTGGCCAGGCAATTGAGCGCCACGCCACCCGCCAGACATAGCCTGGTGAGGCCCGTTTCCTGGTGGAGGTCGCGGCAAATCGTAACGATAGCCTCTTCGAGCAGCTTCTGCAGGCTCGCGGCGAGGTCATAGTGGCGCTGGAGGAAAGGCTCCTCTCTCTTCTTTGGCACACCGAACAACGCTTCGAAGCTGGCGCTCCACATTCGCCGCCCAGCGCGAAACGCGAAATAGTCTCCGTCGAGCCGGAAGCTGCCGTCTTCACGGAGCTGCACCACCTTTTTTAGGCCCGCAAGCTGCGTCGGGCTGCCAAGCGCGGCGAGTGCCATCACCTTCCCCTCTTCCCCATGGGCGCGAAACCCAAGGTAGGTGGTTACAGCAGTGTAAAGCAGGCCGAGCGAATGCGGGTAACGAATCTCTTTTGTGAGCTGCAGGTCATTCCCGCGCGCGATTCCCCGGCCCACGCTCGACCATTCCCCTACTCCGTCGATAGTGAGCAGGGCGGCTTCTTCGAATCCAGAGGGATAGTACGCCGAGGCCGCGTGCGACAGGTGATGGGGCACAAAATAGATTTTTTTCTCGATGCCAAGCTGCTCGAGGAGATCGGGTACGGAAAGTCGCTGATCAAGCCATTGCGGAATTGAATCGAGGAAGCGGCGAAGTGAAAAGGGATACATCTCGGCATGATCGAGAATTACCCGCGCGAACTTCAAATACGGCCGTTCGAAAAACGCGACATTATCGATATCACTGAACAGAAGACCCGCGTCCTGCACGCAGTGATTAATGGCGTGCTCCGGCATGTCGCCTGTGTGCTTCTTGCGGGTGAAGCGCTCCTCCTCAGCCGCCGAAAGCAGGCGCCCGTCCTTCAGCATGCATGCTGAGGAATCGTGGGAAAAAGCGCTAAGGCCGAGAGTGATCATCCGCTATACGCCGGCGTAGATGAAAGTGATAAGGATCCCTGGGCCGTATTGAAAGAACAACAGGCCGATTACACAAAAGAGAATCATCAGCGGCATAAGAAAATAAAGTTTATGCGTCCTGATCAAGTGCATGGTTTCCCGCAATGCCATTTTAAGTTTTTTCATTCGGTCTCCTCAGGATTGCCGCAAGTATTTTTCTTCGTCGGGAGCGCCCGTGACTTCAGACACCCAGAAACTGCCAGCATTGGCTTGATTGCGATAGAGGGGATTCCCTTTCAGGAACAGCAGTGCCTTGGTAAATCCAATCCCGAATACGTAGACTAAAGTGAGCACTACAGGGATAATCACATTCCGAAGCAAAAACAGCGCAACTCGTTTCATACGCGCGTGATGTCTCTGCAACCAATCGGGTATTTCGATCCGTTTCATGCTGCAATCCTCAGGAGCCAGTATCCGCCTGACTGCTGCTCTTGCAGGAGAATCTGATAGTTTGCCGATTCCACCGACGCCGGCACGTTCTCGATCGGCTCACCGTCATCGATCAAGATCTCGAGAACCTCTCCCTCACTCATCAATGCCAGCTGCATGATCGCTCGCGCGGCGTTCACTGGGCAGGGCACTCCGCGCAGGTCCATAATCTCGTCGGGGGTTTGCTCGGTCACGTTTGCCCGTCCCTAGCAAAATGTAGAAGCGCTTCGAGAAAAACATCAAGCTCGCTCGCCTTAGTCCACTTGCTGAGAGACACTCGCAAAGAACCGTGCACCTCCTGCGCTCCGAGCCCCATCGCCACGAGCACATGGCTTGGAGTATTCTTGTTACTTTGGCAGGCTGATCCTGTCGACACAAAGATCCCGCGTTTACTTAAGGCAAACAGAGCTTTCTTGCCATTTCCCTGAAATGAAAGATTCACGTTGTTGCAGAGTCGCCGCTCAATGCAACCATTCACCCGGAAACCCTCCGCCTTGAGGCGCCGAATCAGCCCATCACGAAGCTCCCGCATCCTGGCCAGATCACTCTCCGAAATCGCGCCAAGAGCCGAGGCGAAACCAGCGGCCCCTTCCACATTGCTGGTTCCGGGCCGAAGCCCTCTCTCGTGGCCTCCGCCGTAGGTAACCGGTTCAATCACGGTTCCTGCCCGAATGTATAGCGCACCGATACCTCGCGGACCATGCAGCTTATGCGCCGAGAAGGAGGCGAAATCTACCGGGAGCTCGCTCATATTGAGCGCTTCTTTTCCCAGGCTCTGCACGGCATCGGTGTGAAAAACGGCGCCATGCTCGTGCGTGATGCTCCCGAGCTCTTTCAGGTCATTGACCGTGCCCACTTCGTTGTTGGCGTGCATCACCGAAGCGAGCAGCGTGCCTTTCCGGAACAGCGAGGAGAATTCCCGCTCATTCACCCTGCCGAGCGAGTCCACCCCGCACACGCTGAACTCAAAGCCTTCCCGGCCGAGCTGCTTGGCTGTCTCGAGCACACTCGGGTGCTCCACCGCCGACACGATGAGGTGATTGCCTCTTCCCCGATGCGCGCGGCAGTAGCCGAGAAGTGCCAGGGAGTTGCTCTCAGAGCCTCCTGCGGTGAATAGGAGCTCGTCAGCACTTGCCGCTCCGATTTTTCCTGCGATGGCGGCGCGAGCCTTCTCCAGCTCCATCGCCGCACCCACGCCGGCCGCGTGAATCGAAGAGGCATTACCCACCTTTTCCCGCCACTGCGATTCCATTGCCGAGAGCGCTTTGGGCTCGAGCGCAGTGGTACTGGCGTTATCAAGATAGATGGAAGCCGGATTACTCATATTTATGATCGAGCTTCTCCGCGATCTCATTGAGATCAGTGCGGCTCACCTGGAACTCGAGGTCTTTTAGCGCATCCTCTCTAGTGAGAACACCCTGCCGGATGAGCTTGCTCATCTCCACGTGATAGTGCGTGTAACCGTAGTTCTTGAGCGCATTCTTAACCGAGATGAAATTCAGCGCGCAATTGGTGCTCTTGCCCGGGTAGGAAAGCTTGGGAAACTCCCAGCCAAGCTCGGTCTGAATTGTCTTGATGTACGTTTCCTGATCGAATGGCAGAAACCAGTGCGGCGAGAGCACGATCGACTTGAATTTTTTCTGCGCCCGCTTCAGCACCTCTTCCATGGAAGTAGGAAAGTCCTTGTAGCGCGGGTCTGTTTTCACCATGCCCTCGATGAACGAAAGCGTCGCCTCGCTCATCGACTTGAACTCAGGCGAGGCGGCTCCGCAGCCGCACTTGCTCATCACCTGCTGGCCGTTGGTGCTTTGGCCCTTGGTCCAGCCGGCGATGATCACAGGAATCTCGTAGCGAGCAGCGGTGTCGAACGCGAGGTCCATGTACCAAAGCGAACAGGGATGACAGATTACCGCGGAGGAGCCAGTCTTGAGAATCTCCTTGAACATTCCCTTCATGTAGTCAGACTTGAAAAAAAGAAAATCGACGCCGAGCTTGTTTACGGCGTTGTGTACATTCTTGAGCGCATCCTTCGTTTCAAAGCCATTGTCGAAAGTGAACGCGAGCACGTTCATGTTGTAGCGCTTTTTCATGTAGTAAAGCGCAGAAGTGGAATCCTTCCCACCGCTGCACATCACCATCACGTCGTACTTATTCTTGCCCTTATGCTTATTCAAAAGCTTGAGAAAATCTGTCTCGAGGAGTTTTTTACCCTGCTCAATTTTTTTCTCTTCCTCATAGGCGAGGCAAACATTGCAAATTCCTTCTCCATTAAAAAAAATACTTGGCTTCGCCTCAGGCAGCACACACTTCTGGCAGATGGGCCGAGTATGTGTCTTCGATTCTGTTCTGGCTTCCACGTAGGTCTCCTTTGAGGAGGCAGGTCGCTTAACTTCTTAAAGTTTATGGAAAATTCTACCAACGAACCGGTTACCGGGAAAGCCCAATCCCCCCCGTACACGGCAGCCTATTCTCCGGAAAGTACAGCGCAATGCAGGAGCGAAAACCCTAAGGAATGGCCCTCGTTACGTCGATCAATACTCAGGATTTCAGAGGGAAAAAATGTTTGCTGCCAACATTAGAGCAATGCGTGTGCTGAGCCTACTGGTTCTCCTCGTCGCGTTTGCCGGTTGCAGCATCAAACACACAGATCCCCGCGATGGCCGCCCGCCTGCCGCCCTTCCGCAGCCCCCAGCCGATGTCACTGTGAGCAACCTCGACGGAATGAGCCAGCTCAACTGGGGAAGTGTGTCGCAGGCGATCAACTTCAACGTCTATTGGTCCGCGACCCCGGGCATCACCAAAACAAACAGTACAAAAGTGACTGGTATCACTCCTGCAATAAAACTTGGCGGCTTTGTGAACGGCCAAACCTACTTCGCCCGGATCGCTACGGTCGGAAAACTTGGCGAGGGTGCGCTTTCTTCCGAGTTCACATTGAGCCCCGCGAATGGCGCCGGTACTGCGGATCCCTTGTTTGCGGATCAGTGGCATATTACCAATACCGGGCAGGCCGGCAACAGCGGCGTAGCCGGTACCGTGGGAGAAGACATGAACGTGGCGCCAGTATGGGCGGCCTGTGGAGCGCTCGCCACTTGTCGCGGCGAAGGCGTCACCGTAGCTATTGTAGACGGCGGTCTCGAGATTGGCCACGAGGACCTCATCGCTAACGTGCTCAAAGGCAAGAGTTTCAATTACACCACCGGCACGACCGACCCTACTGAGCCCAGTGGCGACAGCACGAGTGGCCACGGCACCATGGTGGGCGGAATTGTCGCCGCCCGCGACTTGAACGACCTCGGCGTGCGTGGAGTAGCCCCGCGTGCTGCGCTCGTGGGCTATAACTTTCTCCAGGAAGACTCCTCTTCGACTATGGTCGACGCCCTCACGCGCGACGTTGCCAATATCAGCATCTTCAACAACAGCTGGGGGCCGGGGAATGCCGACTACGGTATGATTGGAGACTTCGGCGACGATTTTCGAGATGCGATCAC
>Ga0247843_1000507_pt1 | contig 92134 bp, 89 predicted proteins | sample LaCruzMarch2017__FD_192420 | JGI IMG/M metagenome (GOLD analysis project Ga0247843, IMG submission 192420) | Freshwater microbial communities from meromictic Lake La Cruz, Castile-La Mancha, Spain - LaCruzMarch2017_8m | ecosystem: Environmental > Aquatic > Freshwater > Lake | place: Spain... | reverse complement strand
CTTCGGCGCGCCACAGCCGTGACAACCTGGATACCCTCCTTACTTCTAGAATTACTCATACTGACCTTTAACCTCTCCTAACGGGGTGTCCGATTCCCGTGGGGTTAACTACATCAGGCGTGTATGGATTGCGCCGTTGCATATACATTAGCCAATTCCACGCAAACCACGACTCAACGATGGGTTTATTTCTTCTAAGATAATCCAGCCATCGTTCATCAACAATCACATTATTGCAGTGGCTTGGCGTTCCGGAGTCGAATCGATAAAGCGGTGGTGCAAATTGCGATGACGATGAGCGCTCGTGTGCAAGCCTTGGAATTTCTTCGGTGGATGGGCTTCTCTTTAGGTCGGCAAAGAAAGGGTTGAGCAGGCAAAAGGAACATACCGTTTGAAAAATCTCAAGGCTTTCTGGTCTATCTCAATTTCATAGAGGTCCTTTCTATTTTTGGGCGATGTTTCCGATAACTTCTCGATCATGCTTCCGGGAAGTGCACTCAAGAATCTTCCAATCTGGTCCTGCGTTCCAAAATTTAATTTGAACACAGAATGAGGATACCAGGCGTTGAGGGCAAGTCCCTTGAGGATCTGCGGCAGTGGAATCGTTCCATTGAAGCCAGGCTTCATTTCGCCAATTTCAATGCAATCGAGCAGCGAACGAAAGAACAGAAACTTGTATGAGTTCGTTTTGTCATCAAACAATCGAGAAAAAGCTGCAATGTCGAGACCACCATGCAGCGGCAGTTGCTTGTCCACAGCCTAACCCCCAACTCGTCTCACTGTCGCCATCCAATACCTAGTCTCTCAGGCACTCTTCGCACAGTCAAAACGCAGGAGCAAAGTGGCTTTCAAGAAAGGCGACTCCGCGCGCGATGCTTCACATCCATCTATGAATCACATGATGCTCTTCGTAAGCGCTACCAATGGGTGAACCCTAAAGATCACCCATTCAAGAGCCGCTCGAGTTCATCGGGGCTGACTTTAAGCACCCTGCAAACAACAGATTTGTCGATTCCCTCGGCAATCATGGCGCGGGCATTGGTGACTTTTTCATCTTCTCGTCCTTCCCCGCGTCCTTCTTTTCGTCCTTCCTCGCGTCCTTCCTCGCGTCCTTCCTCGCGTCCTTCCTCGCGTCCCTGCTCGCGTCCTTCCTCGCGTCCTTCTGCACGGCCTTCCTCTCGCCCCTTGCGCAAGGCGCCACCCATTTCGAGCGCCTGCGCCACGCGGCCTTCATCAATTGCACGCTGTTGCATGGCGAGTTTCTCGTCCGCTGAATAGTGCTCCACTTTCTTTTTAAGTTCCGAGAACATGGCAAAATCTCCTGCAACACGCTCCCAGTCAGAAACGGACTGGGGCAACATGAAATCAACCCACCCCCTTAATATCGGATCTTCCCTTAAGCCGGAAGAGACCAGCTTTCCCAACTCAATAAAATGAAGCTTTGGAGCAGCCGGATGGAGGCTTTGCCCGCCTTTCAGAGAACCCGCGACGCCCGCCTGGCAGAACTCAAAAGCTTGGTGAGCATGAGGTCTTTCCCGAAAGTATTCGCCCTCGATTAGGAAAATCACAATACATTCAGGCAGTGATTCATAGCGGCTTCCTGCGCGAACAGATTCGGACACAAGGCGAGAAACGTAAAAGACTGCCCGTTGCTCAAGCTCGGTTGCACCGCCGCTTTGGATTTCGATATCCACAACCGTTCCATTATTGGATCTTACAAGGAGATCAAGGCGAATTGCTTTGTCACCATCAGCATCGGGGGCAACTTCGGTGTTGAGAAACTCAATTTCCACGAATGAACGAGTTGGCTTCAGAATTCTATTGAGCAAATCTAACAGCGCATCGGGAGAGTTGGTCATTAGCTTTTTAAAAAGCAAATCTGCCGTTGGACGAATTAAGCAGAGCGTATCGAAAACCGAAAGTGCTCTTTGGACCGCGGCAACAGGAGAAATGTATTGAACCGATTCTTTATTTTCGGAAATTAAACCTTGCGTGGAAATATCATTGCTGTGATTCATCTGGTGATTGCCCTCTTACGAAGTTGAGAGGCGCACCCTCGTGAAATATTTTTATGGTTTCAAGCGTCGAATTCATCGATGCAAAAAATTCAGACTGAATGGATAAAAATCAGTCACTGAAATGTCCGATTCGTCACAATCCTCACCATGTCACAGTCTGTCGCGCAGATCTCCGTATGATAAATGCCCGCTTAAAAATAAAAACATTCAAACGTCCATGGGAAAAAAATGAAAGATGCGCCGGTCGAAATCAGCTTTGATGCTGAACATCTCGAATTCACTCCGGCGGACAATGCTCGATATGTCTTTCTCAAGCTCTGGGCCCCGATTTCAAAGGAGCATCTTTGGATTGCATATGAAAACGTTGAATACTTTGAAGCGCGCACAGGCCCGAGTTGGATGTGCCGCAGTGCATGCAAGCTGACCTCACCGATCGCGTTCGAGGAGGCTCTGCTTGAGTTTGCGAACTATCAATCCTTTCGTGCGGGGATGCTCTGCCTGTCTTCAGGGGGACGGATCATTTTTAATCTCATGGACGAACCAAGATACACGCTCAGAAAGATTGAGATTCCAATGGATGGTGAAATATTGGCACCTGCCTATACGTGCGAACTTATCGGACGATAAGAACAAAAGTGCTATATTCTGAAAACATTTTAAACATATGAAATGCGGCCGTTGGGAGCAACGATGAAGATTCCAGATCTGACTTCCAAAAAGAGTATGACCATTGCAAGCACCCTGTTGCTAATCATCGGTGCCATTGCGGTCACTCGGAAAACCAAATCAGAGGAAGTAGCGCAAAGCGAAAGCACATCAGCCGCCGAACCAACCGAACACAAAGTCAACGAGAAGCCCAAAATCAAAGAAATCAATAATGCTGCGCTTTCAAAAGAAGAAGAGAAGATGCTCAACTCGATGCTTGACGATCGAGGAATCAACAAAAAGAAAGTAATTAAAAGATTCGATCTGGGTGAAGTTGAAGCACAGCAGGTTTATAATGATCAATTCACATGGACAAAGGAAAGATTCGAGGAAGCTACGGAAGGGAGTGGAACGGCACTATACTCGATACCGATTTCAAGCATTCGGTTTATCGAAAAAAAGTCAAAGAAAGTTTTTGCCCAATTGCGCATCGATGAACTGGACTCGAATTGCTATGAAAACGTCGCCCTTTCGAACATTGACGCCACGACACCTTGGCCAGAAGTCTTCTTTGCCTGTACTGCCAAGGGATCAGGTGCAAACGCAGACATCCTTGTCTTAAGCCTGACAAAAGACAGGCGCATCCTCGTGAACACCGAACTGTCCGAATACATTAAAAACGAACAAATAACATTAACCGGAAGTGCTGAAATTCGGCCACGACAGAACAATGTCGGGTTTCTTAATTCAGCGTTCCACTCGGGAAATACAACAATTCGGCGCAGTGATGGAAGAAATTTGAATAGAAAAAGCTCACCGCTCATGCCGGAATACTATGTTGTCGCGATGCCAAACGTAGGGAGCCTGTGGAACTGTAATCAATGCTTGTTGCGCACTTACTCAGTGCTGGCTCTTGAGAACGGCACTTGGAAAGACGCAAACAAAGAGCCCGCGGCTTTGAAATATTTCGAAAGGTCACTGAAGGAAATTGACACGAATCTTGTACACTACTTCGACACCAAGAATTTCAAACCCGACGAAGAGGACTTCCGACTCAGGACAATCAATGAGGCTCAATTTCTGAGAGTCGCTCACTCTATCCGTATCGGTCGTGGAGCGGACGCCTGGAAGGAAATGAACAAACGCTTCAACGAGAAGGTTTTCACTCTCTGTGGTGGGAAAGAGAACTGCGCTTTTCCTAATTGGCAAGCCGAAATCAAAAGCGAACTGGAAGCGCGTGGGCTTGACGTTTCCGAACTAAAATAATGATGAACGATGTTAATAAAATTCGCCAAAAAGCCCATTCCCGCGCTGAGATATCCTTGCCCCGTCACAAACTGACGCACTCCAAGACGATGATCTTCTTTGAACGCCCCACAATCCAACATAAATGACCGAAGGAGTGTGCCCCATGTTCGGAATGGTCAGATTTGTTTTGTTCTCAGTCTTAATTCTGGCCATGATGGCATTGATCTATATCCGCCGAACTGTGGGTGAACCTTTCGTCATTTCAAAGCAAAAATTGGAGGAAATTTCTGATTCTGTGCCAATGCGGAGTCTGAAAGAAAAGGGAGAAACATTTATTCGAAAGGAGATAGATCATGACAAACGATGAACAAAGTATACGGCTCGTCGGTTTCCATGTTTCAATGCTTTACATTCATCACCGCATGATGATCACATACCTTGAGCGGAAAGAGCCACACCTCATCGACGGCTATGCGCAATCCGATTTTCTTGGAGCACAACATCACGCACGCTCACTGATGGACGCCCTCAACGCCATGATTGCCGAGGGTGCAGACTTGAAAAGAGTGCTTGGGGAAACACCTATCGAAACCACTCACTTTGCAGTCTTTGCCGCTCAATTGGCATTGATTTCCTCGGGCCCTGCCAATACCGACTCCGCGGAGAGGCTGTTGCAAAAGTCTCTCATTTCAGGCCTCGGCAAATTGGCAGCACACACAGGCCAACAAGGGTTTACAATGTTTGGTGATGACTCCTCGGGATGGTTGAGAGGCTCTCTTGAAACAATGCAAGCAGTCACTGGAAGATGATTCAGAAAATGTTGGAAGGGTGCGGTGATGACAGAACGCAGAGAGGCATTCAAAAAGCTCAGTTCGCCACGGACAGGCACCCGCCGTCGTGCCGTGGAAGCCCTCTGCCGAATGAGCAGGTCTTCCAAATCAATTCTCGAGGTCATGGAAATCACCCTGCTGCCGCTCGCAGTGGCCATCAGCAGGGATTCAGAATCAGAAGTCTTGATTGCAGGTTGCCGCGCAATCGCAAAGTCCTTTTCGGATCAACTCATGCGAAATCCCGATCTGATTCAGATGATATTGGAACACGTTCCGAACGAAACGGAATTCGCTGCCACGCTGGTCTCAGCTCTGCATGATGCCCAGCACGACCCTCTGCGCGACAACTTAACCTTTGAGGTTCGCGAACAATTGGCGCGGCTGGCCGAGCTGATTCCAAAGCCCAAAGCTGAGGTTGCACCACTTTGCGAATTTTGGAGAAGTGTTCTTGCGCTGCATCCCTTGCTGCGTGCTGATGGCAGAATTGACGAGAAAAGCATATCGCATCAAAATTTCAAAGATAGTCCTGTTCTCAGACCATGGTCGCAACTGATTCCATTTTTGAAAATGAACGACAAAGGCTTGTTGCGAAAGTTGATTCAAGTGCGCTCTGCGCTGCTCTGCCTCGACCTTCCAGTGGCGAAACTCAAATCACTTGCGGCTGATGAACATCCGTTTACGAATCTGCGAATCGCCATCAACACCAACTGCCCTGAGAGTCTCAGATCAGACATTTTTGCTGACATCCTTGCCCTGCACAGAGCTGCGGGAGATACCCAAAAAGACGCGCTGTGGTTTGCTCCGCTGAGCTCATTCGAACTCTGGAAAGAGATTAATCCGAATGGAACATTAGTAACTTTCTCTCCCAACGCTGACCCGAAGGTAGTTTGGCTGCATTTCAACACTGGATTTATCACATTTTATGAGGAAACATCTCTCCGAGAGAGACTTCGATCCTGCCCTGGGCTTCCTGCTGAACTCGGTGAGTATCTCCGTGTGGATCCCACTGGAGGGATTCGAGATAACATTGTTCGGAAACACAATAAAGAATGGCGCTTTGCCGGCCTTGCAATGTTTTCTAATGACTGGTCTAAGTTCAGCCCTGAAGATAAACAGCGCGCGCTCGCATTACTTTCATTTGACACAAACATTGCTATTCGCGAATTGGTTGCGAAGAACGCACACGACACTCACACCCTGCGGCGTCTCTCAACTGACTTCGAGGTCTCCGTGCGTGCTTGCGTTGCACCGCGGATTCAAGACATGCGAGCCGTATATTCGCTTAGCCACGACAAATCACTGCGCGTTCGAATGGCACTCGCCACGCGCAATGATTGTCCCAAAGAGCTACTCAAAGAGCTTGTTGATAAGAATGGAGAGCGGGCCCGACTTATTGTCGCCAAGAACGAAGCCTGCCCGGAGGAATTGCTCTGCACGTTGGCAAGCGACGCTTCACATGCCGTTCGCAATGCGGTGGCCGCGCGGTTTTTTCTGCCAGCGAGTGTCATTGAAATTCTTGCGAATGATGAGCTTAACGACATTCGACTCCTGATGCTCACACAAAAGAACGCGGATGAGAAATCGCTCCAGAAGGTTGTAGCTTGTGCGACCGCAGTCGACTTAAAATATTCAATGCCACCCTACGGGCAGCTCTCGAGCGTTGCGGAACGCGTCATGAGATTCTGCCATCACGCGCTTATTCGCGGAGAGTATGCTCGCAATCCGGAGACCACTACCGACGACCTTGCACGCTATGCGCAAGACCCAGACGACGAAGTTCGAATTGCAGTGGCCTATAATCCGAGCAGCACTCCCGCTGTTCTCGAACTGCTCTACAACGACGACAACTCGAATGTGAAGAGCATGGCCAAGAAGAGGTTGGAGAAAAAACAGAGGCAATCAGACTAATAGAATTCGTGAACTATCGTACCAACCCGCGTCAGTTTGTGACTCCCTCGAAAATCACCCAATCGACGCAATAAATGTCGTTAATACTGATTTAAATCAGCAAATTTGTCTCAATATTTTCCGCGTGCGTTCCGATGTTGAATTTTAATTCTTACTCGAATTCAGGAGACAAACATCTCGACTTCATCAAACGAAATTAATGGCTCAAATTTTAACAGAATTGGAACTACATACATGAAATCAATAGTCAGTTCTTTTCAGCTATTAATCGCTTTTTCGCTATTGTTGTTCTCCCACAATGCATTTGCCCGTTGGCGAACACCAGACGAAGCAGACGCACTTAAATTGAATTATGAGGTGAAAGTGTTTGTCAAAAAAGACGGAACAGCTGTCACTCGCGAGAAAACTACATGGAAAATTCTCACAAAAGCCGGTATCGAAGACTTCGGAACCTTCGTAGACTCCTATGACGCAAGCAGCAAAAGAGTTGCCATTTTGAGCGCGTCAATCACGACGAACAACAAAAAGACAATCGTCGGCAAGAAGCACATTGAGAACAAACCCAAATCCTCGAACAATTCTGGATTCGACTCCGTCAACCGTATTGTCGTTGCCTATCCCGGTGTAGAGATTGGCAGCATTGTTGAGCTCGAATTGGAGGAAGTCATTTTTGAGCCAAAACTAAAAAATCATTATTCAGACCTGTTCGCATTTGGACTTTATCCCTCGAGTGCCGGGCAAACTATTTCAATCGAAAGTGAGGTTTCACTCAGGCATCTTGTCTCTGGGCCCACGGGCAACCTCAGGGTGACATCTGGGCGGAAGGGTGAACATTACACACTCAACGCTTCATTGATAAAAGATTCCTATTTCGAGAGTAATTCCAACACTGGGAAATTCGAGGTATACACACCAGACGCGCTCGCACCAGTGCTTCGAGTCACGACTGAGGAAAGCTGGAATTCATTGGTCAACAAATTGGTTCCCACGTATGAAAAAGCATGGAACGAAGAATTGCCAGCAGTATTTAATCCGATTCTCCAGTCCGCAAAAAAAGAGAGTGGCTTTGTCGCACAGGCAAATGTCATTCATAATGGAATAAGCGAAGCAATTCGCTATATGGGCGACTGGCGCGCTTCTGAAAACTCACTATTTCCGCGCAGTTTGAAAGAAATCGCCGAAACCAAATTTGGCGATTGCAAAGATATGTCATTGTTGATGACTGTGATGCTCCGCAAACTCGGATATCAAGCAAGCCCGGTTGCCGTTGAACGACAAAGCAACACCTATCTTCCCACCGAAATTCCTTCAAACCGATATTTTGATCACATGATTGTGAGGGTTGAACTATCGCCCTCGCAGGTTCATTGGATCGATCCAACACGATCGATAGCATTTTCTGACGGAGTTTGGCGAGATCTTGGAGGAAGACGCACTTTAGTTGTGCGGAGCGGAGTGACAGGGCTTGAAGGCATTCCGCAAATTAAAGCAGAGGAGAATTTACTAGAGGTGAAAATTGATGTTCTTCAGGAAACAACAAGCGATGTGACCTATAATATCACTGTTATGCTTTCAAGTGTGTTTGGAGGGAACTTCACTTCAGCTATGAGAGGCAAATCAAAGAAAGAGCAAACAGAGAGTATAAAAGAAATTCTTGCCGGAGGCGAAGGCTATGAGGAGCTCGAGATTCAGCCTTTCGATCTGAATTTAAAGCATGCGCAGCAGGTTCAGCTTTCCGGAAAAGTTAAGAAAAAGCATGCTCAGTTAGTTACCAGCGCCGGAATTGTTCGTGGCATTTCAGATCTTCCAAACACCCTTAAAGGTGTAGTTAAAATTGTCCCGGAAAAAATGGATACTGGAATTGATTTCGGAACTCCCGAGTTCGAAAACAGCGTTTACACACTATCAGCCGATGGCCTTGTTGATGGTCTTCCAGAGAGTTGTGCTATTGATTCGCCCTGGGCTTCTGCAAAGAAACTCTTTGCAATCAAGAACGGAAGAATTGAGATAACAACAAGTTCTTTAATCAAAGTACCGTTCATAAGCTTTCAAAATTTGCGTTCGAAGGAATTTGCAAAACTTCAACGCGATATCGCAAACTGTTTTAAACCAGCAGTGCTTATTTTCAAGAAGTGAGCTTACCAAAAGAAGATGCCAGGGGTTATTTCCGGCTTGCCAAATAAGATTGGAGTGCCGAAACCGAGATGATTTAAATATGACTATTTAAAGATCTTCGGTTTTGAAGGTACTGTAACCTTCATAATAGTAGCTAACGTCAATACCCTTCATAAAGAGTGCACTATCGTTGATTTGATCAGTGAGAGCATTCTGCAGGAGCACCCTGATTTCTAGGCTTTTTACAACACTGCGCTGCATCGCCGATAGATAATCATCTTTATCGATGAGATTCCAATCAATAACTCGTTTGAGTTCTTTCTTCAAAACAAGGTCTAGCCAAATGCGGGTGGCACGACCATTTCCTTCGCGAAATGGGTGCGCGATATTCATCTCTACGTATTTTTCGATAATCTCTTCAAAGCTGCTCTGAGGCATTGCGTCGATACTTTGAAGCGAAACCTGCAGGTACATCAATGGCGCAAATCGAAAACCGCCTTTGGCAATATTGACGTCACGGAGTTCGCCTGCAAATTCATAAATATCTTCGAACAAATATCGGTGAATCTCTGCAAGTCCGGCGAAGGTTCCAACTTCAACACGGTCAATATCGCCGGAGGAAAAGAGACGCTTTGCTTTCTGCTTGCTGATTTTCTCTTCGGTTCTGGCCAACTGAACCTGGTCTGTGATGTTGAGTTTATTCTTCAAGACCATCTTGAACCCCTCCCTGAGGACTTGATTAACGCAAAGTTGACATTTTTGGTGATGACTCAGCCATCTCTCATATGTCAACATCAAGCCATTACCACACTTGGAAACCAATATTTTGCAGTATATGCCCATCCGTGCTCACATACCAACGCAAATCTACAAAACCACCACATATGTCAACCTTGAGAATTTCAATTTTGAACCTGCGTTTAAGAATCTGTGCCTTCGCTCCAGCTCCCAGAATTGGAGTATTTATGAGAACATTTCACCTGTCTTCGACTTTGTTTATTGTCGTTGCATGTCTTTCATGTGAAAAAAATCTTCCAAAGGTGAGACTGGCGGATCAGGTTCTGGCCGTTGAGTGGATTCAAGTAAGATTCAACTCAATCTGAGTGGCGCTGTCGGATTGGCAAAACTGGGCGATGCACACCCTCCAGGCCTTCTATTTGACAGTGAGCACGGACTCTATGCTAATGCGCCGCCTGTTAATCTCTCCCAAGAGAATACGAAAATGGTCAAGTTTAAGTTCGAAATTTACAGTCTAGCCAAGAGTGACGCGGGTGAGTTGATTTTCAGTGGCCTAGATTTTTCAAACAACGAGTTCGGCGTTGGTTTTATCAAATTGGACACACTGCAGGCAGAAATGAAGGACGATTTGAAAGTCAAAGTCACCGACATTGTGCCGATTGATTAAAAGGCTGTAATTCACAGAGAGGTATTCTACTCAGCCCAAGTCGGGGGTAGCATTTGCAAAGGTTCAACATCTCACGGTCAATTTCATCGACTTTAGCTTGGGTCTTTTGCCCTGAATTTGAACGCGCAGCCCGCATCTTAACAAAGAGAGTTCCATTCTGATTTCGCTGATATTCACAGGCAAATGCAGCTAGAAAATGTTTTAGGGGGCGTTTTCGTATAAATAAGCGAAAGCTGGATTCCACGACAAAAACCAGGTCTGCTTAGAAAATTAAATTTCCAGCCACTCACTGCTGATGCGGTGGATAAATTCGGGAGCTGCCGTTTGAACGTCTGTCAGGTCAAAGAGATAAGGCAGAGTGGACCTTTCGAGTGCGTCTCTGATTTCATTAATCTCATTTAGAGACAAAGGGCGGCCGGCGTCGAGAGCGAGGTCACAATCTGAATCGCTGCGGGGAGAGCCGTTCAGTCTCGAACCGAACAGGTAAACACGGACGTTGGGGAGAAATCGCGAAAGCGTCTCTTTGATTGTATTGATGTGTTCAGGCTTAAGGTTCATGCGTCCAGCCGCGTCCTTCAAGGAGCCGGATGAGCACTTTGGCCTGCGTGGCAAAACTGAGCGCAACTGAATAGACGCGCTCGGAATTCGTCTCATCATAATTGTGGCTTGTTGAGTTGCGTGCCTCATGGAATTCAATCCAGAGTTCAAAATCAGAAATCAGCCGCTGTGCCAGTGCTTTACGGAATAGATCACGGCGCGAAAGACCATCCACTTCCGAGCTTCCGAGTTCATCAATGAGCTGCTTGCGGATGGCCTTCCACGCCAGCTCGTAGGAGTACTCAAATCTTTGAATGACCGAGTCACGCAGAAAATCAGTTTTGGGTTGCGCAATGGCCACGTCGAGAGAGTCGACTGCTTTGCAGAGATTTTTAAGACTCAGACTCATTGCAATGCTCCGGTCATGACGAAAGACACACCGCCCGTAGTGTGACAAATAACAGGGAAAAAAGAAAGTTCGGGGCTTTGCAAGCGGAGGCGTCCGATTCATTGATAAAGTAACGGCCGGTTGTGATGCGGCCGAGTGCCGAGACTTTTGCCTCAATGTGCCTTGTTCCGACGTCAGCTCCTCAAATTCCTGGCCTGAACGGGCTGGTGCAACGAGAGGCGCCTGCGCAGAGTACAACTTAAAGCGGCAGGATAATTACTTTTCATATTTTACAGTAAGAACCCGAAAAAATTGACTTATCCAACATAATAGAACATACTCCGTTTTTGCGAGGTAAAAACGGAGTATGTTCCAAAGAAGCATAAGCCTCCCTAATAAAAACAGTTTTTTTCTCTTTGGAGCAAGAGGGACAGGCAAGACGACACTCCTTAAAGTTCTCTTTCCTGATGCACTCACTATCGACCTTCTCGACAATCGTACGGAGGAGGAATTGATGATGGCTCCTCATCATCTTGAGGCGATGATTGCGGGAAGTTCTGCGAGTCACATCATCATCGATGAGATTCAGAAAATTCCAAAACTGCTCGATGAAGTTCATCGGCTTATTGAGAAATCTGAAAATAAAAATAGATTCATTCTCACAGGCTCAAGCGCAAAAAAATTAAAGTCAGGCGGTGCCAATTTACTCGCGGGACGTGCCTTTTTAAGAAATCTATTCCCTTTAACGCAAAGAGAACTTGGGGATGCCTTTGTGTTAGAAGATGCGCTGCGATGGGGTTCACTGCCGAGAATCTTCTCTCTCGAATCGCAGGATTCCAAACGCGACTATCTTGATTCATACGCGCAGCTCTATCTCAAGGAGGAGGTTTGGGCTGAGCAACTCATTCGTAATCTGCCACCTTTCCGCAGGTTTCTTGAAGTTGCTGCAGTCAATTTCGGCAAAATACTGAATGCCTCGAACATCGCTGCAGATGTGGGAGTCGATCCCAAAACCGTCCAATCGTACTATTCTATTCTCGAGGAAACACTTCTAGGATTTCGTCTCGACGCCTATCACTCCTCTGTTCGCAAAAGATTGCGACAGGCGCCCAAGTTTTACTTCTTCGACAATGGTGTATCTCGCGCTCTGGCACGCATGCAATCAGTTCTCCCCAAAGAGGGAACAGCCTACTATGGTGATTTATTCGAACAATTCGTTATCAATGAAATTTTTCGCACGAATGATTATGAGAAAAGAGACTACCGATTCTCTTATCTGCAAAGTGCGTCTGGAGTGGAAATTGATCTCGTCATTGAACGGCCCGGCAAGCCACTTGCATTGGTTGAGATAAAATCAACCACTCAAGTTAGAAACGATCATCTCTCAGGCCTCGAAAATTTTGCCGATAGTTTTCCCGATGCCGAACTTTTTATTCTCTCGCGCGATCACAACCTAAAGCGCTTCGGCCGTATTCACGCACTGCCTTGGTTTCGATTTTCGGAGATCTGATCGCTCACACAGAGTTGGATCGAACCAGACGAACACCTCATGATTCGATCCAAACACTTCGATTACGGCTTTTTAATTAAAGCAACAGAGTGAAGCTTCTTTGGATGGCCACTCTTCTTGCACATGTCGCCAGAACGATCGCCCAGGAACCATTTAGCACCATCAAGCTTTACAAGATCATGTTCGCCCTTGCACTCGGTCAGGGGCTTTGCACCCAGCTGTGCACAGCCTGTTGTATGGATGTCGTATGCTTCGCCCACCTTCCAGTCCTTCTTTCCACAGAAGCCGGCCTGGTTCATGAACTGTACAGCACCATCGGCCTTGGCTGTTAGAGTACGAGTCTTGAAGCCAAAGAAGGCGTTGTAAGCACCCTTGACTGCCTTAGACTTACCGCGCAGTTCCCAATCGCCTGCAACATCAAGCGTGAATAGCGCTTGCGTGCAATCTTTGTCGCCGAAAACGGTAAAATCGATCTTCCATTCTTTTTCAGTCATTGGGAATGTGCGTGTGAAATAAGTTTCACCGCCCTGACCATTGGGCATGGACTCGCATTTTTCACTTGTCCAAGTTCCCGTAAGATCCATATTTGCTGGCGCCTTTTTCGCAGCGAAAGCAACAGAACTAAACACAACCGAAGCAACGACAGCAGCAAAAACTTTCATAGAACCTCCTATTATGAACACAACGAGAAAACACCACGATAATTTAAAGCAAGAACAGCCAAGGCAAAGGGCATCGTGTGCCTGTGAAACAGAAAATTGACTAGCCAGCCCTCATTTATTCCCACTTTTACTACCACTCTAAAATTACTGAATTTTGCCCCTAAAGACTGATAAAAATATTCCGAAAAGGGGTAAGATCCCGAAGATTGAATTTAAAGGGTATTAACGCTTTGAAAAATATCGGTAATAAATTCAGTCGGCCGCATTCGATCGTTTTTCTTTTTTTAAGCATTTTTTTAACACTTTCCTGCAAGCCGGTGAGTTCTTCTCACTCCGAAGCCATGGGACTCCCCAAAGAGTATTACCGGTATAAATATCCGACTCAGCAAACGCTTTATCTTGATGGTTTGGTTTTGGGACAATGTCTTGGGCAGGAAATGAAACGCCGCAAATTCTACTGGGGAGTTGATCGGAATAAATATTCAGCTTGGAACTTCGATTCATATCTTACGGGGAGTAAATTCACTTACTACACAACCCCAAGTGAGATGACTTTGAAAAAGTGGGTACTGGCACAACCAGATAATTCAATTACACCTGTGAGCCTTTTTAAACAAAGCCTGACTTTCAACAACAACGTATTCGATTCGCTCGTGAACATTCACACTGTTCTGCGAAATGTTTCCCGATGGCAGGCTCCGTACGTAAAAAAACAAAATGCACCTTCCGCTCCTGAACGGGTTGAACAAGTAAATTTATTTTTTAATAAATTTATTGATATTCGAGGCGATCTCACAGAACGAGGAACAAACTTTCGGGGAGATCATCCGGGCTCTTGGTATCGCATTTGGGGAATGATGCTTAAGTTTTTAATGAGCTCACCCATTGGTGAGCAAAATCTGACCTTTCAAAATCCGTGGTTCAATTTCAATCGTGATTATCTGCGCGTGCTCGTAGCGGGGTTTGCTGAAAACATTAAATATATTCTGCCTGGTTTCGCCGATGATCCTGATAAAGCAAGAAAAGGCGATCTGAATGCACGCGCTGCCAATACCGCCTACTGGCTCACCATGACTGCACTGAATCATCCCAGCACCCAGAGGGCGCGGGAATGTAGCCCATCCGACTATCTGGTTCGGCAACAAACAACTGACTTAAGTAAATAACAGTGCAGTATGAGTTTCAATCAGAATTTTAAAGCACGACATAATTCTGTTCAATGATCTGCTGAAAATTGGAATCCAACTCACTCCATAGAAGAACATCAACACGGAAAGGTAAGTTGGAATCCTCAAAGTCCAACTTCAGATTTGAGACTTGAGCAGCAGTCAGTTGTTGTGGCAATATGATTGCTAAATCCAAATCTGAGTGAGGCTTTGCACAGCCCTGCGCGCGTGATCCGAAAGCCCATACAACACATCCTGGAAGGTTATGCGTAAGGATGTCCCTGACGATTCGGAGGTGAGCTTCTTCAATTTGCAAAAGCTCAGGTTTTGTTTTTTTCTTTGAGCTTGTCATAGAGTTCCCGCGCAACAGAGTTCAGGTTTTCAGCCGATTGGAAAACAATCTTTGCTTTATCCGCGTTATAGGTGTGCGAAACGGTATTTCGGTGCTCTCGAAATACAAACCACTCCTCCGGATCTGTAATGTATCCCCGTTCAAAGCCCTCGCGCATCAATTCTCGAAAAGACATGGAGTCGACAGACGATGGGTTGGCCACGTCTAGTTCGAGTTGACGCTTGAGCATCTTCCAGCTGAGTTCAAAACAATACTCAAACCTTTGAATGACAGCGTCTCGGAGTTCTTCATCCTCGAGTGCAAGATGTGCGCGCACGAGGGCTCGACTCAAACTATTCAGGACTTTTTCATAAGAAGAGAGATCCAGCACAATGTGAGCCTTCCGTTGAAATTGATTTCGAAGAGAAAGCGTATCATGTTCCCACATCAGTCGGAAGCTTTACAGATGCTTTAGGCTTAATCCACTGCGGGCCGTGCCTCCAAAAATACCCCCAAAAAAACGGTATCGAACTGACGCGTTCCACCAAGAACGCAGTTCCATTGCGCCGCGCGCTCGGCTGAGATAGTTTACCTCCCAAATGGTATTTATCGCACACACCTATTTACACAGTGAGTTAAAAATGATGACACGCTTTATCGTCTCTTCCCTGTTTTGCGCAGCAGCACTTTCAAGTCCGGTGGCATTTGCAGAAGACGGGCACAACCTCTCCACAATCAAGGGCGACCTCAACATCAATCTGATGGCCTACGACCACGCCATGGCAGGGTCGATCAAAGATTTCGTGATCTGGGGAAGTGTCAATGAAAGCGAAGGCAAGAGTGAGCTTATCATGCGCCGCGATGGCCAAGATGTGAAAGCCATTTTCAAACAGGTTGATAAAACCTTCGGTGGCACAGTTGAGCACCGCACCGACTACGGCCCACGCTCAACATCAGTTCAGTTCGCAGGTCTCGATCGCCAAAAGAACGAATACAGCTTTCAAGTGAACGGTGAAGTTATCAAAGCTCGCGTTGTGTCGGAAGACTTCCAAAACAATCATTTCATCAAGCCAACATACACAATTGTGAACAAAGACGGCAGCCAAACTTCCTTCAAGTTCGAAGGCAAGGCTTGCTATAAATACTCAATGCACATTCTCACCATGATGATTGCCGCGACCACCCACTGAGGCGCGGCTTTCTCATGAGCCCCGCGTTGAATCATCGCAATTGTGCATCGTCGGAGATTCAACTCACGAATGCGAGGGTTTGATTATTTCCTCGTAAATCCTTCTTCAACACCAGCAGCTGGCGTAGCAGTCACCAAAGTCAGAGGTGCCTGATTTTTTCGTTCATCCATTTCACGCTTGAAGGTTTCGTCGGACTTAAAAACAAACTCATGCGCAAGGAAGCGATTGATTCCCAGTGGAGGAGGAAGGAAGCGTATTCCGGCGAGAGATGCAGAAATGCAATCTGAGAATGCCTTGTCGCGAAAGTCGGAATCTGCGAGTTCGTAATTCAACATGCTGCCGTTTTCATCAACTTGAAATATGAAGGTCACCTTGCCCTCAAAACTCGGAGCCGTATCAGGGCTCGCGTTGGGCTTTGGTGTCGGCCTGGCTTCATCGTATCCATTGTTGCGGAGCATGGTTTTGTAGCAGGATGAAAGTGTTTTGCGGCGTTCCATGGTCATGATCTTATCGCCAAAACCACTTCGCCTATATGCCTGCTCTGCCTTATTATCAGGTGCAGGTGTCATGACGATTGTTTTTTGGGAACGAATTTGAGCAAATACGAAAATAACAGCGGCTCCAAATATTGCGACAGACGCCATTTGCACAGTTCTTGAATCACTTCCCATTTTTTACTCCAGATTAATTCTTCCGCTTCAGTATCCATCGCCTGAGAAGTGTAACGCAAGCTGCATCCGTCCAGCAATTGGATTCAAACGCCTCTGATGCTATCTTGAAGCGCGTAAACAGAGAACATTGACTTCTGCACTGGAGATCAGAGATGACACCTATAAAAACACAAAAGTACAAAAGTGAATATGGGCTCGAACTTCTGCGCATAGCGGAGGGCGATTTTGTCTCAGCATCGGCCCTTTACGAGACTGGTAAAGGACGCAAGGAAAATGTCGGTTACCTTGCTCAGCAGAGCGTTGAAAAATCAATTAAGGCCGTTCTTTGCTTCAAGGGAGTTGCGGTTCCCCGCACCCATGAGTTGGCTGCACTCATTCCATTGATCGACCCGATCCTAAATTTTCCCTATGGATTAGAGATCTCAGATCTTTCCTATTATGCGACCGTCCGCCGTTACATGGAAGGAAGCTACGACCTCGACGATGAAGAAGTCGGGATTTCTCTGGAGATTGCTGATGCCATTCTGTCGTGGTCGCGAGGGATCGTGGAATGAACATCGACAAGATCCGAAAACAGTTCCTATCCAAGCAGGAAACCGACGAAAGAGCGGCCCTTCTTTTACAGATGATTTTGGGCGTCTGCAGCCCACATCGTGTCATCGTCTTTGGCTCTGCCGCACGATACGAACTCACGACAGCTTCCGATGTTGATGTCGTTGTTGTATTTTCGAATCTCGATGAATTGAAGTCTGCCAAGAAAACCTTGCATGCAATGAGCGGTCAGCTGAATTTTCCTGTCGATTTTTTACTCGTCGACCAGCTGACGTATGAAGTCAAATCTCTCATCGGCGGAGCTCTCTTTGATGCACGGGTTGAAGGGCGGGTTCTCTTTGGAGAGAACTGATTTATTGATTTTTCAGATGCTCGGCTGGATATTTAATTTCGAAGTTTCTTTCTTACCAAAGCAAGCTCGAATCCTAAATCGGAGCGCAGATTTTGCAGGGCAAATACGCACAGCGGAAGTGGCGCGATACCTTCAAAAAGGCAAACAACACTGCCTGCGCAAACAAAAATGCATCCCGTAGGCGCAGCTGGCTAAAATAATTACTTATTTCTCACGAGAAATTTAACAACGCAAACGCTCAAGGACTGATTCAAATTGCCGAAACAGAGGTAGGAATTTTACTACTACACTTCGGCTGGAGTGAATCTCATGGGTAAGGTGGTCAATCTTTTTGGAATGAGTCAAAAAATCAAACCTCTGAGGGCTGAAAGTAACTCATCGCCCAAGGTTTAGAAATCAAACACCTCACAAGCAGCCGCTATCCATGAGATAGTAACTCTTTTGAAGCAACGCAAGCCAGACACCACTCAAGTTCTATTAGCACTCAAAAGTTTGCTGAACATTGACTCCGAGTTTGTGGAGTCTGAACCGCTCGTTTGCTCTTTGCTCCCCGAGCTTCTCGAGCACCGCGATGCACAAGTGCACACGCTCGCGAAAGAAACCATTGTAAGGTTCTCTGAATTGCTTGCAGCGCAACGCCCTGATGCTCTGGCACACTGGAGAACTCAAATTGAGGAACTTCTCTCCCACGATCGCCGTACAACTCGCTTTGTGAGCTCATACCCCCGGATACTCAGTTGTGTTGAATGTCTATCGGCGGTTGGAAAGTGGAAAATTCAAGATACCGACAACGAGCTCCCACGATTTTTTCTCTATCTTGAACTCGAATCGCATCTTGCAACGGGGCGCCGCGAATTTTCAGATGTTGCAAGCGAATTCTTAGACTTTTGCGGCTACAATTTCTTTCTAGATCTTTATCCCGACGCAATTGATTACATGCTCGAAATTCTCAAAGGGGAATGCTTACCACAGTGGCAACAACCCTGCAGAAAGGTGTTCGATCGCCTCTGCAAATTTAAGCAGCACGATCGCATTTTACAGATTATGTTGTCTGCGGTTGTGGCCGGAGATCTGGGGCGAGTGGATTGGTTCACCCGACAACTCTACCCTGTGCATTTTGAAAAATATTTTGCCTACGAACAATCTCTTTTAGAACTTCTCAGCAGTGTTTCAATGCCAAAGGAAGTGCGGGAAAGCGCACTCACTGCTCTTCTCTATATCGACGAGGAAACACTTCTGCACAGACCTTACCTCAACGAGTTCATAAACATCGTTCAAGATGGTTTTGAATCTGAGGAAATTGATCTGTTCCTATTCCCAGATGCACATCCGAGACTTTCAAAGATGCTCACTACACGGCTCAGACTCGTGAGAGTTTGATAAGGGAAACCAGACTTGCGAGCTCATTCGATCTTAACCAAAATCCACTCGCTCAAGTTTCCAAGCACGTTTGCCGATACCACGTTATGAAAAATAATTTTAATCCAGTTTTTTCTTTATTTTTCCTCGTGGGATTGGCGGGTTGCCAACCAGGGGGCAGAGGCGGGGGTAAATCGGGTTGTTCTGAAACTCTCGCGCTTGTCGACGACGGCTCTGCGATCCTCAGTACTCCTCCTGTAGTGCCTGCGGGTGGATTTATTAATATTGGTTCACGGTCATGCACCGCGACTTTTCTTCTCAAGAGTGCCTCGGATGCATCAATTAGTGTGAGCGCATATTCCGCTCAACACTGCTTTAAAGAAGACAGTATTACCCCGGAAGACATGAGCATCTCCGTTCATATCCCGGGCAATGGAAGCATCTCATCTGGCTACTTAAAAAATTTGAAAGCTAAAGATGAGTTTTTTACGAGGCGCAGTGACTTCATTAATGAGGTGCAAAAGCTGGCATCGCCCGCGGCCTTCACAATGGCAAAACAAGCAGTTGAAATTGCCCTCTTTGCTCAACGCGGAATTGAGAGCCTCGATCCCAACAAGAGCGATGAAGAAAACGCCGCAACTGCCGCTTCAGACGACTACCAACGCAATGTTTGTATTTCTTCCCAAACCGACAGGCTTTCTGTGAAGGAGAGTCAGGAAGTGTGCTGGTCGACCCTTGATAGCACCGTTCGCACTTTAGATTTGAAGCGAGATGAACTGGGTGCGAAACAATTCGATACGCTCCGTGGTTATCTCGAACTCAAAAAGAATGGCCACGACTCGTTGCTCAATTCTTCGAAAAACATTTCTCGTCATTTCCAGATTTGGAACGATAGGCTTCATGGACAGGTGGGCGCTTGGAGACTTTTGAATTATGTGAACCTTGCATCATTTCTAAACAAAGAAGTGTGCGGGAAATACCTTTCTAAAGATGATGCAAATCAGTCGATTTGCTCTGTGCGTGACTCAATGGTTGCTTTGGTAAAAAAGCATCTTGTTGAAGTTGATATTGATGGAATGCGAAAGAGTGTATTCGATCAAGCTCAGGAGTTAGGTTTTGGCATCGAATCACCCTTTATACGCACCGAGCCCGGCTCAAACATGGTCAGCAAGGCAAACGACCTTTACCAAGCCAAGGCGAGCGATCGGTTTTACACTTTCATGAACAACAAAATTTCAGAATTACAAAAAATGTTCCCAACCAAGGGCGAGAAAATCGTAGGCCTACCAAAGCAATTTAGCATTGCTGCGAATCCTGTTGTGACTCAGGCTTCGAGTCAGGCAAACGCCATGACTTTTGCACTTGTTGACTCGGCTGCACTTGTGGGCTCATCGGATCCGGTTGCAAGCAAAGGATTGCGAGCACTCGGAATATTGCGAATGTACCTTCCCAACAAATCAACGAAAATTAAGTTCGGCCCTACAGACAGCGGAGCTATGCTCACGTTCGCAGGGGTTGTTCCTTTGCTGGTCGTGAACACCGTTGACGATAAACCAACTTCAGGAGGCTCTGCGATTCTGGCACTTCCTGAACCCGGAAACCAAGATGACGCAGTTGCATCCGTGAAAGCGAGAGGTGGAACTGTGGTGCGCGTTGCACCTGCATCGTCTTCAGACACCAGAGTTGAATCAGACGGTGCGTTTGTCAAAGATAAGTATTTATCTTGCCGGTGATTGCTATTTACGCGAACCTTCATTGAACTTAGCGCACAGCTTTTCAAGTGTGTCATCGAAGGGTTGCTCACCGGAAACAATGATGTGAGCATTTGCCTTAGATGGTTCAACGTAACGATTGTGCATAGGCGCCACGGTTGCAAAGAACTGAGCTTCTACACTTTCCCTCGTACGGCCTCGTTCTTCGATATCTCTTTTAATCCGCCGCCCAAGCCGCACTTCTTCCGGGGCATCAACAAAGACACTGTGTGTGAGGTGCTCTAGAATTCCAGGCTGCGAAAAAATCAGAATACCTTCTATCAGTACAACTGGCTTTGGGGACAATCGAATCGACTGAGATTTTCGAGTGTGGGTTGCAAAATCGTACGTGGGCACCTCAACATCAGCCCCGCTCACAAGCTGCTTGAGATGCACACACAGGAGTTCAAATTCTAAGGCCTGAGGATGATCGAAATTGACTCTATCGCGCTCAGAAGGCAGTAGATGGCTCAGGTCTCGGTAATAATTATCTTGCTTGAGATGAAGGACAGTGGCTTCTCCCAATTGAGCAACAAGTTCACTACAAAATGTGGTTTTGCCACTGCCCGATCCGCCAGAGACACCAACAACAACAGGCTTATTGTTCTTCACGGCATTCACCATTGAAAAAAAACCTCCAGTTAGCGCTGCTCGACGCGACTCAGATGGTGATTACTTGGTTCCGAAAAGTCTGTCGCCTGCGTCGCCCAACCCTGGAACAATATATCCGTGCTCATCGAGATGGCTGTCGATGGCAGCAGTATAGATGGGAACATCCGGGTGTTCGTCGTGCATTTGCTTAAGCCCTTCAGGTGCTGCCAGAAGACATACAAACTTTATCGAACGTGGATTGGTTTGCTTCAGCCGATGCACAGCAGCAACCGCAGAATTACCCGTTGCAAGCATTGGATCGACAAGGATAACGTCACGCTCAGAGATATCTTTCGGAACTTTGAAATAATATTCTACAATGACATGCGTTTTAGGCTCCCTGTAAAGACCAATATGCCCTACACGAGCCGAAGGTAGAATTCTCAGCATGCCATCGACAATGCCCTGCCCTGCTCGAAGAATTGAAACCAAAACGGTTTTCTTGCCTTCAAGCATTGGAGCCTTCATAGAAGCAACAGGAGTCTTAATTTCGGAGAGAGTTAGCGGCATGTCGCGCGTCACTTCATAGGCGAGCAACATACTAATTTCTGAAAGGAGACCACGAAACTTGTGAGTACTCGTTTCTATTTTCCGCATGATTGTGAGCTTATGCTGAATCAGCGGGTGTTCAATGAGATGTGTATTTGCAAATTCTGGCACCGTCATGTTCTTTCCTTTTAGAAAACAGTTCCGTCACTGATGACCTGAACTGGTGGTGGTCCGCCTGCACGCTTTTGTGCCGCAATTCTGCGACCCGCTTTCCAGGTCCCTCCTTCGAGCACTTTTGCGAGCGGAAACTCAGCCTCACTGAGACCCATCTTAAGTCGCAAGCGATGAGCAAGATGGTCGAGAAGAATGACTGTGAGTGCACGCCACTCAACAATCCATTCCGAATCAACCTTCTGTGGAATTAGAAGCGTTTGCGAATCGCGGGGCTTAAGGACTTCAAAATCAATGAACAGCCCACCATTACGATACTCAGGTAATCCTGTGAGTTCCTCAATTCCAGAAACATCAAATCCAGACGCACAAAGAGGTTCGAGCAAAGAGTAGGTGAGCCACTGTGAGAGCTTATGGAAGGGCACAAAGGCTGATGGCTCATTGGAGTGCCCAAGCGCAGAGTGATGCCAAACATCGCCCAAATTAACTCCGTTCCAATGCATCCGACCTTCCGAGGGCCAGATATCTTGCAACCCTTCAATCACAACTTGCCAAAGATCGGACAAACGAATTTCTTTTGCCGAAGGGCTGCGGCTCATGACAGCATCAATGAGGTTTCCTGGCCTAAAGCTTGCCCCACTCGCAAAAAACTCAGGTTTATTGCGCAAGGAGCGACCTAAACGCTGGAGCAATTCAACTCGTCCCTGCGCTCCTACAAGAGGATTTTCAGGTGTCACCTGAAATCCTCGCTCGAGATCCTGAACCTTGAGATTCTCGAGTGCCTCGGCATCGACCCGATGAGGCTGCGCGTGGTCCGATGAAAACTCCCCGTTTACAAACATCCAGAAGCTGGCGACTCCAAGGCCCTCTGAGCGGTTGAATGTTGAAGACGATTGAGACTCCCTGAATTTCCAGGTCGGGCCAGCGCCAGCATCGAGCAAAACACTGACGACAACTAAATCAATGTGCCGGCGGGCTCGCTCCATTGCATCGCATTCACCCCACTGATCTTGCATTTTGAGATGACGTGGAATGCCTCCTGCCTCAAAATGCCGCCACCGACTGTGAAATGGAATTTTTAATGACGAATAATCAGCCTTGATAAGTTCATGAACAAAGCCAACCACATCGTCTAATTTTTCTTCGTGTAAGCTGAAATGCTTCAACCCATTTTTCTGGGCCAGTTCAAATATTTTTGAGCACTGGCCTCGGATGGTGGAAAGCTTTCGCAGTTCTCTGACAACATCATTTTCGCGAGATAATGTCACAGTTCTCGTCCCTTTTTCTTCTTCAGTTCGCCTTCATCTGGAATGCTGTCGGTGAAATATCCGGCGGCTTTCTTTGCGTCCATTTCCACCTGTGCATCTGCGGGGATGAGACTCTCTGGAATTTCAAAACGTTCGTGAACAACAATACCAGAGTTAACTATGGCGTCGTATTTCATGTTGCTCATTGAAACGAGCTTATCGATGCGAGTGATCCCGAGCCAATGGAGAACGTCAGGCATGAGCTCTTGAAAGCGCATGTCTTGAACTCCCGCGACACATTCTGTGCGAGCAAAATACTGATCTGCTCTATCGCCACCTTCCTGTCGCTTACGTGCATTATAAACGAGGAATTTTGTCACCTCGCCAAGTGCGCGCCCCTCCTTGCGACAATACACGACGACCCCGAGGCCACCCTCCTGGGCTGTTTGAGCACAAACCTCAACGCCGTGCGTCAAATAAGGACGGCATGTGCAGATGTCGGAGCCAAAAACATCCGAACCATTACATTCATCATGAATACGCACCGCGATTGGTTTGCTTGGGTCATGAATTGCTGAGAGGTCGCCGAAAATATACAGGCTGTAGCCTCCAATGGGTGGCAAAAAAACTGAAAAATCGGAACGTGTGATGAGCTCAGGGTACATTCCACCTGTTTGCTCAAATAATGTTCTTCTGAGAATTCCTTCATCGATTCCACAGCGTTTAGCAACACCGGGTAAATACCAAACGGGCTCTATGGCAGCCTTCAAGACGCTGCAAATACCTTCTTCGGTCACAATATTTCCATCTGGCTTAATTCGTCCGCGCATAACGGCATCTGTAATCTCAGGCATGTGGATATGCGCCTTCGTTACGGCGATTGTAGGACGAATATCATAACCTTTTTCCAGATAATCCTTGTAAACATCTGCAACCACCGCGCCCCAAGGATCAATAGACACCATTTTTTCTGGATCAAACCAACTCTCATGCGGGCCAATGGCAACCGCTGGCGCTGTGTTGGTGAGATCGGGCTTATGCATGGATTGCAGTGAACCTGTTGCAATGGAGAGCGCCCGGTAAATAGCATACGAACCTGAATGCGTCCCAATTGAGTTGCGCTGCGACTGATTGGTGACCGTAGCGATGACCGGACCACGCTTGAGAGGGTCACGCTCGGCCCAGTTGAGAGCTATGGGTTTAGGACCAAAGTGATTTGGATGAGATGTGAGAACAATGTGGTGAACGCCTGTTTTTGTTGCCGTCACGTAATAATGACCTCTTCATTGGATTAGGTTGTGTGGAGAAGAAACTGGCCCAACTGAGTGCTCTGATTCGCCCGCAGAGCCGGCCACGTGATTGTTATTTTTTTAAGATCTGACCAGAAATCTAACCCGCTCTTTCCGGTGATGTCACCATGGCCAAAGCGAGATTGCTTTGTTCCACCGAATGAGAATGGTTCACGTGGAACGGGAACACCAATGTTGATTCCAATCATTCCAGCGTTGGAGTTTTGAGCAACATATTGTGCGATGTCGCCACGGGTTGTGAAAACAGAGGCCGCATTACCGTAGGGAGAATCGTTTGAAAGTTGCACAGCCTCTTCCACTCCCATTGCCCTAACAATTGTCAGAACCGGGCCAAAGATTTCCATTTGCGCACATTCCATATTCACATTTGCATGATCAATAATAGTTGGGCCAGTCCAACAACCCTTTTCGGAGTCCTGAACAACAGACTTCTGCCCCCGCCCATCAAGCAGTATTTTAGCGCCTTGCAACTCGGCATTCGCGACGGCGGTTTCAATTGTCTTAAGTGAGGAAGAATCAATGATAGCGCCCATATCACGCCCCAAGCATTGCATCTTGGCAAGTTCGACAACTTTTTCAATCACGTGATCAATATTACCAACAGCAATCAAAACACTCGCAGCCATACAGCGCTGCCCCGCACATCCTGTGAAAGACGAAAGTATTCCCTTGGCTGTCAGAGTTGGTTCGCAGTCTGGAGTCACGATGATGTGATTTTTGGCTCCGCCGAGAGCTAGTACACGCTTATGAAGCGATGTGCCCAATCTATAAACATGGGAAGCCACTGCAGTGGAGCCAACAAAAGCAGCAGCCTTCACGTCGGGATGAACAAGCAAAGCGTCAACCACTGCAGCCTGGCCATTTATTATAGAGAACACTCCCTGCGGTAAGCCAGCATCCATCAACAGCTGCCCCAGAATCTGCGAGGTCAGAGGTACTTTCTCGGATGGCTTAAGGATAAACGCGTTGCCCACCACAAGAGCCAAAGGAATCATCCAAAGCGGCACCATGGCAGGAAAATTGAAGGGCGTAATTCCAACCACAACACCCAATGATTCTCTTCGAAACTGACATTGAACCCCTTGGCTCACTTCAGACGAATCCCATGTATCAAGGTTTGGCAAACTGATTGCGAAGTCGATGATCTCCATTCCCTTCTGCAATCCAGCCTCAGCTTCAACTCGAGTTTTGCCCGATTCAATTGCTACAGAATCAATAAGGCGGGACATATTTTGAATCATCAGAAATTTGAATCTGGAAAGAACATCAGCTCGCTGGCGTGCAGAGGTTTGGGCCCAAGCTGGCCACGCCTCGGCAGCTTGGGCAACAGTACGGGATACCTCGTCTGGGCCCGACAACGGAACTTGGCCTATCATTTTGCCATTGTATGGGCTGAATATATCGCGTTTGGGAAGATGCGTATCCTCGTGCCAAACACCTCCCGAGAGGTTCCTGCACTGCAGCACTGTTATATTAAAACTTAGGTCTGTCATAAATATCTCGTCCTTCCAGCCTGCGGTCGCAGGGTTGTCCGAACCCGGAGTCGCTACAATACCAATCTGCCAGCAGGGAATCGATGTGTCTTTTTTTGCTAGGGGCCGTTGACTCATTCAAATTTTCGTGTCGCAGACAATCTTTGAAATTTTCCTTGCCGAAGATCTTGTCAGCTTGATTGTTGCACTGTACATTCACCTTAGGTTTTCACGAAAGGAATAGAGCACATGAAAAAGCTAACTACTGTTTCTACTAGCCAATTGATCGCCGCAGTTGCCAGCAAGCACGACGAACTTCCTAAGAAAGTAACTAAGGGGCTCATAGTTGAGTTTCTTGCTGAAATCGAATCCGAGCTCGTGAGCAACCAGTCCAAGATCCGTCTTGACAAAGTTGGCATCATTCAAGTGAAAGAGCGCGCTGCACGCAAGGGCCGCAACCCACAAACTGGCGAAGAAATCCGCATCCCAGCTTCCAAGAAAGTTGCATTCCGCGCTGCTAAGTCGCTCAAGGAAGCGGTTGGCATCAAGAAGAAGGCAACAGCTGTCAAGAAGGCTCCAGCTCGCAAGAAGTAAGCTCTGTAGGTTGTGAGAGATAAACTCTCTGCAACCCCAACAAAAAGCCATCCCCTCTGTGGGATGGCTTTTTGTTTAACTCACAGATCGATGATTGAAATTTTCTTTCGAAAAAACAAAATTAAACAATCAACCAAATGTGCGAAGGAAACCTTGAGTGTTCATGGTTCCGCATCCAGATATTTTGCCACAAGCAAACCTACCTGCTGCAATTGCAGTTGCCGCTCGAAAAGATGGGCAAGAGGAACAAATTTTCTGCAGTGGTGTCCCACTGAGCCAAGACTTCGTCTTAACTGCCGCGCACTGTGTCAATCAATTCGAAAAACGCTGGAGAGATTCCACACTCTTCGTCAGAACGCCCAATTTTCAATCGCAAACAATAGAAGTTGTTTCTTGGGCGCTCCATCCCCAATACCAGGAATCCATGAACAAAGAGGGCCTCGACATTGATCTTGCCCTTCTCAAGCTCAAAGAGCCTCTGAAAGAGCTTCCGCAATCGACAGAGTCAAGGCTCTTAATTCCACAGGCCAGAACTCAAACCCGACTCTGGATGAGGGGTTTCAGCCCCATTCGGCTCAAGACATCGACAAGCTGGCAAGCACTGCAATCTAGCGAGACCTGGAGCAAGCTGAATTTCCAAGCCGAGCTGTTGTCCGAAGGCAAGTACAAAGTGCGTGCAGAGCAAAACAACGTCGCTCCCTGCCCTGGCGATTCCGGTGCGCCGGTGTGGAGCTTCGAACGCGAAACAGCGAAGCTTGAGGGAATAGTTGTTCAGGGAAACTGCGAAAAAGGCGATGCAAAAGTTGTCTCACTGAACCCCGCCTTGGCTTGGCTCGAGAGCAAAATGCATCGCCTCAGTGAATTTCAGACAAATCGACTGGACGAGTCGAAAATTTACCCGCTTCGTCTTTTTGGAGGCGTCCGCAGGCATTTTTAGGATCGTGAGTGAAAAACAACACTGCACCGCGGGGAAGAAGTTCTTCCAACAACCCCCTCTTCTCATCAATGACAAGCTCAGGATAACGGTCGTAGCCCATCGAAATGGGGACATGAACCCAAGACGAACCAGGAATGAGGTCTGATGTGAAAACCATCGGACCGGCTGACGTTTTGATTTCAGACATCATTAACCCAGGCGTATGACCATCGGACCAATGGAAGCTCACAAACGAAGAAATAGATTCGTGCGGCTTATTGTCAACCAAACAAAGCCGACCGCTATCTTTCAATAACCTGTTCAGTTCAGGAACGAACGATGCCCTATCGCGCGGATGAGGCGCATTGGAACGTTCCCAATTTTTTCGCGACGCATGAAAGTGTGCCTTCGGAAAAATAAGATGCAATGGGCCATTTTCATAGCGGCTTAGAATACCGCCAGCGTGATCAAAATGCAGATGAGAAAGAACAACATCATCCACCGTGCTAGGGTCAATTCCCATCCGAATTAGGTTGTTGAGCAAGCAGTGTTCTTGCTCAACAACTCCAAAACGCTCGCGCAATTTTGGCTCAAAAAAAGCACCAATGCCAGCCTCAAACAAAACCTTTTGACCTGAGTCTGTTATGACAAGCAAGCTTCGGCAAGCAAGAGAAATTCGATTGAGCTCATCGGGTGACGACCACTTCTCCCACATTGCTTTGGGAGCGTTTCCATACATGGCACCGCCATCTAACTTTTGGCTGTTTCCCTCGAGGGCAATCAATTTCATTCTCTTTCACTCCAACCCAAATTATAAACTGTAACTGCTTTCCAAAAAGACTGCTGACTTTGCCAAGGCAGAGTCCGTTCCAAACGGCCAGGGCCTCGCGGCAGCCCAGACCATACAGCCGACAAACCATACAGGAAATCGAACTGACTTTCTGCCCATTCGCGCTCAATTCGCTCTCCGGAGCCAGGGCCTCTGAACCAGTGCACAAAGGTTGAGAGTTGTCCCGTTTGGGGGGCAAGCCAGTTCAAACGAGATCCCCAGGAGGGCAAAAGTAGCGCCCGCCCCTGAAGTCTGCTCCGCCATTCCTTTAAAAGAATCGCGCCGGTGCTGCTTTGAATTAAATCCTGAAGCCAAGTTGCTCCATCGAGAGGATCCGCGACCACTTTGGATGCGAGACTCTCAAATGAATCACGCATCGCCCGCTGGTTGAGGAAAAAACCAGCAACCATTCCCGTGCCCTTTGCCGAGTCAGTATTTAGAATTTCCCGCTCCTGAAATGAAACTGTTGGATACCCAGCCTCGCTCGTAAGCTCTCCGCACGAAAGCCTCTCACTGTTCCTGCCTTCGGCCAAAGCAGACAGACACTCGCGCTGATTCGACCAAATCAAATGCTCCCCTCGAAGTGCCCAAAAAACACTGAATTGAGCCTTAAACTCTTCTGTTGCATACAACACAGGTTCAAGTGGATTCTCAAAAATGTCAGATATGCCACACAAATTTTCTCCTACGTTCCCGAGCTCGCATAATCTTCCGTGAAGCGCAGCAATTTGTTCTCCTCCAATATCGAAAACAGTTTCGTGAACCAGAAGACCATCGATTGATTCAACACTAAGGTGCGCAAAGGGAAGCTCAGAAAACCAACCAGGGAAGTCGGCACCATCCTCACGCAAACCTGAGAACATGAGTTTTGAATCAAAAAAGTGAATCGGTGCATTTTTTTGGATTCCAGAGCCAACCCACCCCACGAAGGGCTTCATCCAAAAGGGTGTTCTAAAATGAAGAGAACCTGCAATAACAAAGAGTCCTGAGTTCCAGAAGTCTTCTAGCAGCGCTCTCAGCGCAACGTCGTAGGGATCCTCAATAAAGTATTCAGCCTCATCCGGATCCGGCAAAACAGAGGGTGGAAGGGCATAACTTTCATTTTCTGCCGCTTCGTCGGTTGACTCCCGCACCAAAGAATATTCTTGCATCCAGCCATCGAAATGTGCCAGGGCACCAGAAATCTTTGATGGAGAAATCCAAAGCGAAAGAGTCATTTTATCTCGCGTTAGAAAATCATTGTCGGACTCGGCAGTTGCAGGATTTAGCCAAACCGTTGCAGCAGCGTTGTTTTGAATCGACTTAAGTAGGTAGTTATCTGCACGACGCGCTGTTGCCATCCATACCAAAAATCCGAAAAATATCGGCGCGACGGCACACAATCCAAGTCCGAGGAGGGATTTCTGCAAGAATTTCCACACACGCTACCCCTTCTTCGAAGCATCAGCGAAACAACTCAAAAAGCCTTTTGGCAGCTTCCTGTCGCTGCGCCTCTTCTGCATCAGGATCGGTTTCACTGAGCAGAAGAGACTGCTCAGGCACCTCGCTCAAAAAACGTGACGGCTGGATATCAGCCCCTCTGGAATGTCGAGAACCTCGCGAACGAAAAGCACAGTGACTTAAAAACAGAAATTTCTGTGCCCGCGTCAGAGCTACATAAAAGAGCCTTCGTTCCTCTTCCACTCCTGCGGGTGTCTCCATGCTTCGTTCATGCGGAATGCGTTTTTCCTCAACCCCAACAACAAACACGCATGGAAATTCCAGACCTTTGGATGCATGTATCGTCATCACCTGAACTCGATCGCCAACTTCTCGGCGGGGAGAAAAACTTGTTTCATCCAAATTTAACGCGTCCACCATATTTGCCAGACTGAACTGATCGAGTTCTATCTTTTCAACAACCGCAAACATTTTGTCCACCAAATTTGTTCGCCAGTATGCAATCTGCATGCTTTTTGAAGACGTCAGAATGTCTTGTTTCAAACCGAGAAATTCAAAACATCTCTTGAGGCAATTTGCCACATCTGCCTGACTTCGTGCCTGCAAAAATTCCTTGTGAATAGGAATGTATTGCTCAAGATATTGAGCTACGGCAGGAAATTCAGACCTCGTTGTTTCCAGATACTCAAGAAAGGTTGTGCGAGGATTCTCAGCAGATCTCTTTTCGTAACCTTCGCTGAGCTGCTCAAGCGTGCGAAGCCCAATACCCCGGGTTGGAACATTAATCACTCTAAAGAGGGCTTTGGCATCTTTAGGATTATTTGCAAAGCGTAGATAAGAAAGCAGGTCGCGAATTTCTTTGCGATCGAAGAACTCGCTGCCGCCGTGAACATGATAAGGAATTTTGCGCTCAATGAAGACCTGCTCGAGAATTTCAGTTTGTGCATTGCTGCGAACGAGAATAGTGAAACCAACCCAAGGAAGATTCTCCTCGCGACGCAACCGTTGAATTTGATCCGTGACAAAAAGGGCTTCATCACGTTCATTTTCAGCAGAGTGAAGACGAACAGGACAGTTTTCGTTCTTTTTGCTCCACAACGTTTTGCCTAGCCGAGTTGCGTTTGTTGATATGACTGAGTTCGCCACGCTGAGTATTTGGCTGCTGCAGCGGTAGTTCTGCTCGAGGGTAACTCTCTTAGCCTCCGGAAAAACATTGAAGAAATCGAAAAGCACTTGGGGTTTAGCACCACGCCAAGCATAGATACTCTGGTCGTCGTCGCCAACGGCGCACACATTACGATGCTTTTCACCGAGGAGTCGAATCAGTTCAAATTGCGAATTACTTGTGTCTTGAAATTCATCGACAAGAAAGTGCAGGTAGCGTGAACAAATAGTTTCTCGAACGAAAGAATCGTCACGCAGCATGAGCACTGTTCGGTAAACAATGTCGTCGAAGTCAACCAAATTATAGAGACGCAGCCGCCGTTCGTAGTCTTCAAACACCTTCTTAACCAACAGACGGTTGACCAAGTGTTTTGCTTGTCCGAGATCTGCCGGACGCATGAGTGCATCCTTGCACGCGCTGATATGCTCATTGGCTGATTGCAGGGAAAAAATCTCTTGGAGTTTATGATCTGCCAGTGTCTCGCGCAGCAGATCGCGGCTCACTCCCTCGTCGGCAATTGAGAATCCGGCAACCAACCCCGCGCGTTCAGGGAACTCTCTTAAAAGTCGCAAACAAAAAGAATGAAATGTCGAAAGAATTGTTCTTTTCTGGACAGCTTTACCAACCATGTGAGCAAGCCGTTCACCCATTTCCTTAGCTGCTTTATTGGTGAAACTCACTGCAACAATTTGCTCCGGCCGAACTCCTTGAGCAATCAAATTCGCAATCCGCGATGTGATGACCTTGGTTTTTCCTGTGCCAGCACCCGCAAGCACGAGGAGCGGACCAGTGAGAGTTTGGACTGCATCATGCTGTTCTGGATTTAGAGATTTCAGCATTCCTGAGAAATCAAAATGACCGACTGACACCGTGCCTCACGCATCTTCAAAGAAAAACTGCAATATTATGGGTTGCCACAAGCATACAAGCAAGGCGGCAACCGCGAGAAAAGGACCAAACGGCAAAGCCGTTTGCAGACCCGCTCGTTTGCTGATGCCAAGAGCTATGCCAACAAGGCTTCCAAGTATGCTCGCGAGACCTAAAACAATCAACACTCCTTGCCATCCAACAATCGCACCAATAAGGGCCATATACTTAACATCCCCAAGCCCAAGCCCTTCGCGACCACGCAGAATCTCATAGGTTTTAGCAACAAACAAAAGCAAACCCGAACCAACGAGTGCACCCGCCAAGGCGCCCTTCCAACCCAATGCTAGATTGGCTCCTCCAAGAAAAAGAGCAACTGGCGTTCCGCCCAAGGTGATCACGTCGGGCAAAATACGGTGCCGGAGATCGATAAGAGTGAGCGGTAAAGCCGTGTAAAAAAGAAACAAGCGAGCGAGAAGCTGGATCAAAGGCTGAAACCGCATTCCGCCGACCTGCGCTTCAGAGGCAACCTCCGGCCAAAGAGCCGCAATGAATTGCATGGGTGTGACGGTTTGGAAAAACAGAAACACAGTTCCCATCCCGCAGATTAGTTCAATGAGAGGATAAACCCATGAAACACGCACACCGCAGTTGGAGCAACGCATCTTGACTAAAAAATAACCAATAACCGGAATCAGCCCGATAGTTGGCACGGGGGCTGAACAGCTGGGACAATGGGAAGGAGGCCTGACGACCGACATATTTAAAGGCAAACGATGCGCAACAACATTGAGAAAGCTACCAATGCAGCCGCCTAGGAGAAAAAGGAAGAATGCGAAAAAAATGTCGAGTGTCGGTTCATCGAGCAGCATTCGACTTGCCCTCATGCTTGAAAACACATATCCAATAGAATGCGTTGAGTGTGCCACAAGCCGGCAAATAGGGCCATTGGATGAAATCAATTTCGAAGAACAAGCGAGCCTTCTACGAATACCACATCGAAGATAAAGTCGAGGCCGGAATTGCTTTGCGTGGTTCTGAGGTGAAGCGTCTTCGTGATTCAAATCCTAGCCTCGCAGAAAGCTATGCGATGATTCGTGAAGGACAGGCGTGGCTCATGAATCTCACCATCGCAACTTTGAAGCAGGCCTCATATCTGAATCATACCGAACGTCGTGACAGACGACTTCTTCTAAATCGTAGAGAAATAAAGAAACTCGATGAAGCAACGCGGCAAAAGGGCTACACAATAGTTCCACTCGAGATTTACTTTAACGATGAAAATCTGGTTAAAGTTGAAATCGCGCTGGCCAAAGGTAAAGCCGGCCACGACAAGCGTGAATCGCAAAAAAACAAAGATGCAAAACGAGAAATGGACCGCGCTCTGCGTCGTTGATTTGCAGGCAGGCACTCAATCAGTTCTTCAGTCGATATGCGGCTGGTAGAGAAATCCAACCGTTCCAATTTGGCCAAAGGCACAACCAGGCAAACCTTCTACTAGTTTCACTCGCAAATGTGACGCATTGAGCATGCCATTCTCGAGAATTTGCACGACGATTTGTTGGTTCACTTGAAGCGCACATTTGTCGGTATCTGCGAGTGTGTAGGATTGAGCAACTGAACGCTTCAACCAACTGTCGTAGCGCATGATGATTGCTAAATTGCCGCGCTCGGTTGGAATCTTTTGCTGCGGTGCTACCCAATTTACCGTGGGTTGCGTTTGCGGCTCGGGTGGCGATTCGAAGATTCTTGAATTGTCGTTTGGCCGATCGGCGCCGCGCACTTCGGTTTTTGGTTGGGCAGAAGGTAATCGAGCCCACACGGCCTCAATACTTGCAATATCATCTGACGTCAGATGAGCGCTCGCATTGAACAGGGAAGGCTGCATGACCGCCTTAGAAAAGTTGCTGTGATTAAGCCCAAAGGCATGACCGAGCTCATGCAAAGTGGTTTTGTAACCTCCGGTTGGATCTCTGCGAGGATTCAGAACTCCTCTGACGTTTAAATGCAAACCACCTTCGCCAACAAGAAAGACGCCTAACGTTGGAGACATCGTTTGAGCAATGCGAGTTTGAAAGAGCTGTTCATTATAATGAAGCGTCACCTGAAGATATCCTCTGGCGAGATCACTCCGGCAGGAAGCAGATGTGGTTTCAAAAGATAGCTTTGAGTTTAATGCAGCCATCCATTCCTGGAGAGCAGAGCGAACTATTTTATCAAATCGGGTTATATCTCTGGACAACTCACCAGGCTCGGGAGTTCCCTCCGAAGTAAAACAAATTACGACTGGCAATCCATTTTTAATTGCGGGTAGGAGATTACTCGCAGGACTCGCCCACCAACTTCCCACTGCGTATGTAATTTCCGACTCGCGGCTCTTTTTGGGCATGCAGGCAGCTGAGAAAAGAGATAGAGAGCTAAGAACTAATCCAACCTTCCACATCCAACACGCTCCGAAATTCAACTCTTTTTTAGAAGTCTAACACCCGGCTCTTTTGTGGTTTGAGTGCCGCATTCAGGGTGATATCGGTAAATGCACCATCGGACTTGAAGACTCTGAGGATGAATTTCGCCGCTGGCAAGGTTGAACGTTTCAGCGGAAAAACCTTCATCGAAATAGATGTCTTGGTCGTCTTTTTCAATCATAGCATCGTCCTGAGTGTCGCTCTTTTAACTCAGAGCGAACGCGCGCCGAAATAACTTCCCAAGCCCGAAGAGACAATCGCACGCTCGAGGTCAGTCAAACGTGATTTAACAAAATTCTCCTCAAGCAACTGTGAGATTTTGACTCGAGAAGCAACGTCTGTTCCCTTCACAGCCGCGCCAACAGCTGGAGTGAGCAGATCCTTGAGCTCAAGTTGAATTTCCGATGGGATATTCCTGGCAACGGTTGGCTTCGTTCCCTTCATGTTCACAGCCGAATTTCGCAATCCATAAAGTGCGAGCTTGAACCGTTCCCATCCCGGACCACCCTTGCTATTCAACGTTGCAATGATTTCCTGCTTGCTCACTGTCTTTGGCGATATGTTCATTAGATTCTTCCACGATTGCGGATTGAAAACACTGCCCATCAATTTCTTAGATGTCCCGAAGGCGCGGGCCGTGTGCACCACCAAACCTCGACTCATCTTGTAGACATCTGCCGCAACCATGACGAAGTAAGCCGTTTGCATGGCTGTTTTGAACGGCGTTCCCGGTAAATCATCTATCCAACGATGCAAAGGAACGCTCACAGCAGTAAAGAGACCACCTGCTGCAATTGCAACTGCAAAAGCACTTGTTGCCATGGCTGTTGCAGCACCACCCGCGGATGATATACCTGCAGCTGCAGCCGCCCCTGACGCAGCTCCGGCGGTAAAATATCCAACAGTCCCAGCCGACGCTGTCCAGAAAGAGCCCATGGCTACACCCAAGCCTGGAAGTGAAGCAGCACTCAGAATCAGCGCTGCAGATACACCGACAACAACCTTTCGCGACCCATCTACCTGCTGCTTCAGCCAAACCTGCGAGAATTCCTCAAGGTCGCGTGGGGCTTTCTCGGTTTCCTGCAGCCCTAACATTTGCCTCGCAATATCTTGCTCATCACTTCCTTCCTTGCCCTCAAAAAATCTGTCTGAGGGAAGTGGAGCCGGGAACGCAATTTGGTCGGCCCAAGAGTCTGGACGATGGGTCACCATCACAATGCGCGCCATTGGTTTGCGATAGACATAGATCGCCGAAAGTTCTTGCCAGTTACCGGTCACACGCACCGCTTGATAGAGCTTGCTGTCAGCTCCCCGGACGAACACAAACTCAAATTGTCTCGTGTCACCAAGAATCGTTGTTCCCCAATTAGGATCGGTGGCAAATGAAGCACAATCTTTGGGATTGTTGGTCCCCGTCCCTTTTTGTCCGAGAAGCGTCTCGGGATCCCCAATAGCGGGAGTGATTCGACATCCGAAGAAGCGGAGCACATCGGTTTCAGCAGGAACCGTCACAGCCTTCTTCATATCTGTCAGCAGACCAGCCATGTCAGAACTCGGCAAAAACTCCTCAAAGGTACTTTTCTTTTTCTGAATTTGGACCTTGACCTTGCCGTTGCGTCCAGCCTGCATATTCACAGCGAGCTGATGCAATGCAAAACAATCTGACTTTAATTGCGCTTCAGTGTCAGGGTCGAGAAGCCCAGCTTCATCATCTGGCGCACACGCCTCAGTCACCTTGCGCTGGGTCTCTGGATCGAGATTATCTCTGTCTTCTATTCCATACGACCTGCTGGAACTGCGTTGCCTTATGCATCCACCCGCGGAAATCCCGGCTAGCATTGCTGCAAGCACGCCGAGTGCAACAGAGCGATTAAACAAGTTTGAACGCATGGGTGCGGGCCTCCACAACAGACCGCCGTTCGATCAGTATCTTTCCGAACGAACGACCGTTAGTGTTCGGTCAGGCAACAATCAGACTTGAGAGAAGAACACGATTTGTTTTTTCACGAAGCGAACGCTCCCGTTCTGCCGATTCTTGCTTGGGGAACATTATTTCATTGATTTCAGCGAGATTAATCATCCCGCTTGATGCAAAGGAACGAATCTTTCCAATCACCTGCATTTCAGCCAGCTTGAAGGTTTCGGGATCGATTCCCTTGATGGAAGTGGCACTTGAACTCCAATCGTCGGCAACATCGTCAGGTGCCTTATTGAGAATCATGTTGCGCACGTGCTCACGCACTCCTGCGAGGAAAACCACCATCGCCTGCGGCTCCATGGAAAGAAAAATCTCGAGAAGCAAGCCATCACTTAGAAAGCCAAGACTCTCAACACTCACAAGACGAGCTCTGACTTGACGAGCCAACTCAGGATTGTTGTTGTCGAGATCGGTCATCATAACCGACTGACCTTCTTTGTCGGAGCGTTCCATCAGATCAATAATGACATCCGCTCCACCCAAGATTTCCCCGTCCGCCAAACCTGTGCAGCGGAGCTTGCGCTTTAATGCATCTGCCAAATGCTGAAGATAATCGCGCGGGAGGTTTTCTTTCACGCACAGCTCTCTCAGAAGATCACTTTTCAGTGAGCCATCAAAGAGCTCAAAGACCATGCGACGTTTCTCTGTTGTCAGCTGCGTTAAAACCACAGCCTGCGAACGGGGGCTTTCGTCTGCAACTAAATCGTAAATTTGGCGCGCTGATTGAGGTCGCAGGAAATCGAACGAGTCCTGTGTGCGCTGCGTCAATAAACGCATTTTTCCGGCGGTCATTTTCAGCTTCAGATTCTTCAAAACAGAGAGTTGCTCCGAATCACTGACAAAGGGTGTACTCACGTGAATATATTCTGCCAGAAGGGAAATATCTTTTTTCAAATCGTCATCACCAACCAGATCAAATACAATCATTTCTCCAAGAATTGCGACGCATTTTGCAGAAAATTCTACGCCGTCTTCTCGCAAAACCCTCGCAAAAACCTCTCTGGCCAATTTTGGCTGCGTCATGAATGATTGAGTCAATTCGTCGCGCAACGATTGAGTGTTCAATCGCATCGACATCTCTTCGCTTATTCCCATAGAAGCAACATGCAACGCACGGGTATTGTGTGCGCTTGCATAAACTCTCTGCCCAGAGACACCTAAGTCTGAATCAGGAACTCTCCTGCGCTGAGAATTGTTTGCGAGCGAGGGATCAAGCATGGCTTCATCAGATGGCCCTGAGCTATCCTGATTGAGTATCCCGCGCCCTTCGGAAATAAGGTGCTGGACTTGTTTTCCGGTGAGTACAACTCTGAGCCCAAGAGCACCAACAAGTAACAACAATCCTAAAAGTCCGGAAACAAGAAGCACTTTTTCTTGGGTCCAGAAGCTCGCGAGACCATCATTTTGTGTTGATGAACGACTACTTTCTCTCTGTGTTTCCGACTGAGTTAATTCAGAGGATTTATCGATACGCTCTTTTGAATCCGATTTTCTTTCAGACAAAGATTCCTTGTTCTTCTCGGTCTCTCGGCTCAAGGTGTCTCTTTCTCTTATAATCTCTTTCGTGTTTGCGAATTCTTTAAATATCTTGAGCGCTCGTCCCAGTTTTTCGAGGCCCCATGGATCGGCCCGCAGATCATCGGCGTCTTTTTCCAATCTATTTGCAGAGCTCGGAAAGATAGAACGTTTCACATTGAGTGTCGAAGTCCCAAAAGCATCCATGCTGTCGCGCATTAAATCTTCAATTTGCTCGCGACGGTTGTCTGCCATTCTTCCGTCGATACTCATATTGACAGTGGTCCCTTGAATGAGAAGAGCCCATTTACTTTCAGCAACAACCACAACTCTGCGCGCTGGTTGAGTCTGCACTTCGTCCACCGACATGCGGACCGTTTTGACTTCCACAGAATTCAGCCGACATTCCTCTGGACAAAAATCCGCGATGACTCTTTCAAATGCAGAGCGAACCATGTCTAACGCATTTTTTTTGGATTCAGATTCCGCGCGAACAAGCCTTGGGGAATCAGGAAAAGTGGTGCGAGTCAGCTCAATTTCAATGGGAACACGATAATTTCTCACAGATTTTGCGAGAACATCATTCAATCTATCAATGTTTGAGCCACCCATCCGAGTATCAACAAGAACTTCAACGAGTGCTCTTCGAACGGAGAATTTCCTACCGATGGGAGCAGATGTATCAAACCCGAGCGAGGCAGAATTGGTGTCGAAAACTTCATTACTTTCCAGCTCAATTCCAAGAAGAGAGCAACCATCGGGACAATATTTACTCAAATCACTTTGAATTTTTGAGCGAAGATTTTGAGTCAGTTCAATTTCAAATTTTGATTTTTCTGCATCTTCCACGACGATATTTGCAAAGGCGGACCCTAGCCCTGCCAGAGGAAAACCAAGATGAGATAAGATGCCAAGGATTATGACCATGAACGCTAAGAGGTAGGGCGCTTTCTGCACCCTACCTTCACGTTTCATAGATGTCATTAACCCCGTCTTATTTTTCATTGGTATACCCGTATCACCACCCTTCGGTTTGAAGTCCTGGCTTTCTCAAGTTCCACCCCACTCTTTCCTTCGACCGAAAACTTCGGACGAGTGGAGCCAAAACCCGCGATGCTCATTCGATCTTGTGGCACCTGTAGCTCACGCATCTTGTTCAAAAGTGCCACTCCACGTGCACTACTGAGTGCCCAATTCGTTTCATCTTTTCCAACATCGTCAGTATGCCCCTCAAAGCTGAGCATATATTTCCTGTCAGTTCGTTGGAGAATCTGCAAAATCGGCATAGCTTCGTTGGCAGAAAAGGCACTTAGACGATCGCTTCCTTGCTCAAAAAGAACGCCGCCAAGAAACTCAACCATCAAACCACTCATGCCTATCTCTGTGCTCACAGAAGCAGTGAGTCCTTGCTGGGCAATTTGTTTATCAATCTGCTTCTTCAATTCATCCAAGCTGTCGGTGCGTTGCCTTGTGACAACTTGCGAAACCACATCGAACTTTTGAGCACTGACCTGAGACATTGACAGCATAAGAACAAAAAGTGCCATGAGATTTGTTGTTAGATCTGCATAAGACATCAACCAAAGTGACTCACCCGTTTTCTTTCGAGAGCGCCTTTGGGGTCGCATGACTGTTTCAAAGATGGAAGGATGAGTCATAATCTCTCCTAAGAAGTTCTGGAGAGTGGCGAATGTTGAGATGTATTTGCACCGTGCGCTTTTGAGCTGGCCTGACCTCGCTCATGATTTGTAGTACTGGAATATGTGTTCAAAACATCGCGCAAATGTGCTTGCGACTTCTTTTCCTTCAGAAGCATTACGCCTTCGAGAATCATCAAATCCATCTGAAGAGTTTTTTCGCCGTATATGTAAATTTTTTCAGCAACTGGAGTGTAGAGAACAGTTCCTAGCAGCAAGCCATAGAGAGTCGTCAAAAGTGCAATTGCCATCCCAGGACCCAGCTTTGAGGGATCAGTCATGTTGGAAAGCATCTGCACAAGTCCAACAATCGTTCCAAGCAAACCCATTCCCGGGCAAAGCTTTCCAAGGTTCTCAAAAAGGCTTGCGGCATGAGAGAATTGCGTTTGTTTCGTGTTTACTTTTGCTGTGAGGTTGTGCCTGATTTCATCCGGAGTGAACCCAGATAATATAAGTGTCACGCCGTCTTTGAGCAGTGGATTTCTCAGATATCCTTTGTACCTTGCAAGAACACCAACCCCCTCATTACGAACGGCAGAGGTCATGGTTGAAAGTTGATTAGCAATTTGATTCATTTCCTTGCGCTGATTTAGAAATGCCATCCCCAAAAGGGTTCTCAATCCAGCAAGAAAATCGATAAAACTATGTGACATCAGGATTACAGAAAGTGGCCCAACGCTTAGGAGAATTGCGGCCGCAGGGTCCCAAAATCCTCTAAACTGGTTTCCACCGTGAAAGATGAGATACCAAAGTGACCAAGCGAAACCAGACAGCCCAACCAACACACCAATCATTTCTGTCCTCCAACCGTCGGGCGAGAGATTGCATTATCTGGGTCTGGATTGTTTTTCTGGCGTCTTAGACCTTCTCGTTCAGAGACAATGCGGCGAAGGTCTTCGATTTGTGCAAGCAGTCTTTGCGAAGGCTCAATATCGAATGCTTTTTCATAAGCTGACAAAGAAAGATCATTCTGCTGCAAGCGTAAATGAAGAGTACCCTTCATTGTCCAAAGCAATGCCGAGCGAGGGTAGTAAAGTACAAGCTCGTTGGTCTCAACGAGTGCGTCTTCAAAACGACTTCCACGAAAGAGCTCGCGAATTTTCTGCGTCTGTGCCGTGAAGCTTGGCGTCATTGGACGATTCGTGTCTTCGCTCACATCCAGAACCCGATCGACATCGCCGAGACGTTTTTCAAATTCGCCGAGGCCAGAACTTGCAGCAATTTCAGCGTCGGTTCTTTGCATTCGAGCCTGCTCTCGCGAGATAGCTATAGGATCATCTGTTACGTCGCTTTCCTTAAGTCCCATCACAGATGCAGGCAGTTTGACTTCAGAGATACCGTCTGTGCCCGACTCTCCTGCCAAGACCTGTTCAAGCTTTTCTCTTTGCTGGCGCTGCGAAGCATCTGAGGCACCCGGGGGAGGAGCGATTTTGAATTCATGCGACTGACGCTTTTTTTGGCCTGCGACAGATTCTCCTACTGCATCACGCGTTTGTGTCGTGGTGCATGCAGTTGCAAAGAACAACAGCGCAATTGAGCGCTTAGAATTGGATGCCAAAACCGACATCTGCGCCTACGCCTCCGAGGGTCGTGTACTTGTATCGATTACGGATGCTAATTGTGGTGGGAAGGCTATAAGCACCGCCAAAGTCGAGAAGGAATCTCCTTCCCATTCTTAGGTGGGCCCCGCCGCGAAATGAAAAGCAGGCGTAACCTGATGAGACAATTGTTCCCGCGCCCGCTTCCCAACCCCAAACAATGCCATTCATTTTCAAAGGATCATCAGACACGATTCGCGAGTAAAAGGCGGATAGGCCGATTCCCTTTGTGAAGGGCAGAATCGTTTCTGTATTGGTTCCGTCCACAACCTCTGCGCTTGATGCCGGATCACCAGCGATTCCCGGGTAATCAGAGAGCACAACTGAAGGCGCAACCAGTGCGCTCATGCGCGTTCCAACTTCGTCTCTTCCCGTATTGAATCGTTCTGCAAACCGAAAATTAAATCCGAGCATATTAGCGCTGTCTTTTACGTTTGGAACGAGCTGCCAACCAAGTGTAGAGCTCAGGACATAATTGGATATTTTTTCCTTCTCTAGTGCTTGTCCCTGAGTCAGTTCAGAGTCGCGCTGTTCCATCTTTTGTTTGTAAATATTTTCAGTGTTGTAAAGTTTAGTCCAAACTAACTCTTTTGATTTGGAGTCGAAGACATGGAAACCAAGAATCATACTTGTTTCCTGATAAAGAAGACTCACATCAACCCATGCATCCACACCGAGCTGAACCGCAATTGCATCAAGTTCCTGAGGATTATTGATTGGCGTTGTCATCACCAAGCGACCATTTTCAACAACAGTTCTCCTGATTCTGCAGTTTGTACATTGCAAAACCTTCGTTCCACTGTGCTTTCTGAACGAATCCGAGACCTGGGTTTCAAGGTAACTCTCATAAGCGCGCGGAACTCCTTCACCAAGCGCAACCCTTCGAATGGCAACAGCTCTGAGTGAATTCAGAGATTTCGCGCGAAGATCAAAAGAAAATTCATTCACCAGATCCTGCAGAACTTCGTTGAATGACTTCACTTGATCTTTGTCGCCAACGGACGAGTCGACGTACACGCTTTTTATCTGCTGATTTTTTTGCGTTTGCTCTTCTGCAAGTGAATAAAGAGGCATAAAAACACCGATCGTTCCCACAAGAGTCAGGATCGTTCGTAGTAATTTGAATGCATATTTCTCTGCCACGTCAGGCATGAAAAACCCCACAGATGATCTCTGGGGGGTTTTCGGACGACTGGGCTTCAGACTACCGTGCAGTTCTTTCCGAGAACAGATGCACGCTGACGCATGAGGTGAGATTTCACATCGAGTAGGTCAGTTTAGCAAGCGACTCCTTGCCAGTTGCAACAACCAACTCCCATGACTTTCTAGCTTCGTCGCCTTTGAAATCTTCATCATAGGTTTCGAGGAGGTCCTGAATTCCTTCAGCATCTTCAAGAAGACTGAGAGCATTCACTGCCGAACGAAAATAACGTGCAGCCTCATTCGGATGACGTTTTACTTTCAAACTCAAACGTCCCATTTCCTCGTACCATTGAGCCTTCTCTTCTGGGGTAGCAACCTCGCCCGTTTCACCCAACATATAAATGTAGGTATTTAACGCACGAACGTTGTCCTTTGAGGCCATCAATTCAGAGATCTTGGGAAGGAGAGTTTGAATCGTTTTGCGCGCTTTAGCTTGCTCTTTGCGCTTGTCTTCCAGGTTTTCCGAAGAGTGCTTCTCAAGAATACGCTCACAGTGTGCGCGCAACAATCGAAGATCTTCCGGCAGTACCTGATCGCGCTCGGTTTCGAGCGTCGGGTTAATCTGGCGAAAAAGAGACAACAGTTCCGCCGGGGAAACGTGTAGGTAACCAGCCAGAATTTGAACTGCCCAGGGGCGATCGTCTGGCCAAATTCGTTCTGCACGTTCCATCTGCCGAATCAACTCATGCATATCCATGTGCTCTCCTCAGTCTGCGCTTCAGTGCGCACGTCGAGCACCCCTCCCGGAGAGGGGGGGATGCGGGACCATCACAGGTTTTCCAGTCCCCTCTTCATTCTACGACAGGAGCTCAGGGTCAAGATGAATTTTAAGACCCTCTGAAATTCTTTCGAAGTTGCAGGAAAAACCTAGTCAAAGAATAGCAGAGGGCAATGACCGCCACCAGCCAAACGAAAGAAAACGCGCCATTATTCAAAAATATGACAGCTGAACTTGACTTTGCAGGTATTTCATTACTCATTCTGCTATGCCAGGATGATGCTGATTTATCATTATCTGCATCATTCTTAATCATCTGGATAAATTCAGTCCAAAAAACATCGAAGCCCGGCGATGCAAATTCAACAGGCCCATTTCTGTATGCTGCAACTTGACCATCCCGGTTGAGCACAAAAAAAGCTGGTTGGCCTAATACTGCGAGGCGTTCCTGCAAGACACCTTTTTCATCCCAAACAACCCCAACTCGCCCTCCCCAAGATAATTCACGCAACTCCTGAGCGATTTCTGCTTGCGTTTGCCAGTCGCTGACCACAACGCGAAAGCAAATCCTCGCCTTCACTTCAACGAAGGATTTGCCAGCTAACTTTTGAAAAGACAGCAGTCCCGATTTGCAGTTCTCACAACCAGGAATCGTGAAAAAAAGAAGCGTGGCTTGAGGCAATTCAGCGGGAGCCTCATTGCAAAAAAGTGGATTTTCAGTGGGCGGCGAATCGAAATCAGTTCCTGTCAGAACTGGAAATCTGAAATTTGGAATGACAACACGGCCAGCATTAATAGGAACCAATCCAGCACGCTCTATCAAACCAAAAAGTGTAGCCATGACCCACCTGTGTCTAAAAAGAGACATCCTCACCTTAACTGGTGTGAAGATGAGACACCTTCGAAACGAAGGTATTGAACGGTTTAGCCCCGGATATGAGGAAAGGACAAGTTTTTGAAGTTGGCACGACTATTGCTGCTTTTAATTAAAGCCTCATCGCGACGAAACAATAAGGGGATCTAAAAATGGACACGCTTGTGAACACTCTGAACGCAATCCGTCACCAAGCCTCACAAAGCACTCAGCCTCTGAACAACAAAGTTCTCGCCGACTGTTTATTTCGCGATCTGAAACAGCAAGGACTGAAAGACAAAGACATCGTTAGTCTGTCTTCAGAGCTCATCGCTCAACTCACGAACGACATAAAAGCTCGGGCTGAAAAAGTTCACTCGACCGAGGCGGCCAGCACTAGCGCTGTAAAACTCATCCGCGCCCACTGACCAAGCGCCTCACCCAACAAATTATTTATCCTTCGCAATTCCATGAAACGAAGCTGAAACGAAAAAACCCGCCCAGGTAGGCGGGTTGCTCCGTCAGCTGTACGCTGCTTTGATTAGCCAGCCTTGTGCAGAGGAGTGACCTTTGCCACAGCCTTGCGAGCCTTCTTAGCAGCAGGCTTCTTAGCCTTCTTCGCTGCTGGCTTCTTAGCTTTCTTAACGGTTGCCTTCTTAGCCTTTGCCTTGCTGGCTGGCTTTTTCTTTGCAACAGCCTTTTTCGCTACAGCCTTCTTAGCTTTACGATTCGCTGGCTTTTTCTTAGCAACAGCCTTTTTAGCCACCGCCTTTTTAGCGGCTGGCTTCTTAGCTGCAGCCTTCTTAGCAGAAGCCTTCTTGACTTTTACCTTCGATGGCTTCTTAGCTTTTGCAGTAACCTTCTTCTTCGCCTTGCCCCCTACTTTTTTCTTGGCAGCACGAACGGTTTTCTTCTTTGCACGCTTCGGTTTTGCGTGCGATACTTCAGCTTTCGTTTCAACTGTCATGTAGACGTTCCCTTCTTCAGACTGCGACGCTCGGAGACAAAGCTTGTGTCCCCACACCTGAATTGTGAAACCAATTCACTCAATCGCTACGTCTCTCGACGTGACCATCTGCAGCGTCATCCCGACGCAGAGCACCGCACATTCATGCGACACCAATTCATCGACACACTTCAGTATATCTTGAGTCGAAGTTCAGCATTTTTTCGCACGTCACTTTTTTGGAGTAACTGGTGAACTTTTTGACACAACACAACACATTTTCACCCTTCATCGCACAACTCGGAACGCAAAGTTTTGAGCTCCAGGCGCGCACGGGAATGACTTCAGGAAATTCTAGCGGCGACTCAATTTCAACCTTGGCGATCATTGCGTTGGTCTCCTTCATTCTCCTCCTCTTTCTTATGGCAACCCTTTGGCCCAGAGAAAAGTCCGACAATATGCATTTTAGGCAGAGACAGTTCGGACGAGTCGACGGACTCTTCTACCGAGTGCAAGGAGCGCTTCTCGATGCAGAGGAAGCTGAGCGTTATGTCTCAGGACAGCTCTCCAATCCCGCTCTACTGCAGGGAATAATGCTTCTGAAGAGTATTCCCATTACGCTTGTATCTTTGAGCGCTGGAGGATGCGGATTTGCTTCTCCGTCTCCAATTAAGAAGGGATCAGTGCTCCTTTTACAGCTTTCAACACTCCCCGATTTTCCCGAAGAAAATCTGGTCATCGGATGCCGTGTCGTCTGGTCGAAGAAAAACAAGGGAAGCCATGGCTCGATGGAATCCATAGGATGCAAACTGATCGCTCCGGAGGGCTCTCAATTTCCAGAAGACACTCTCAAGCGATATATTACATACCTAATGGATGAACCGGTCAGTTAAATTTGAGGTTGCCTTGTTTCTACCAAATGGCTCCACAGAACTACTCGCACTCCTTGGCACAGAGCTGAGTCAATCTCCTTCTCCAGCCACTCATTCAGAGTGGGCTCGCTTGGCAAATTTGAATTGGATTTATTTGCCCATGACATGTCGAGATGAAGCCGGGTTTCACAGCCTGGCAGAGGCGCTTATGGGTTGTCGCGATTTTCGCGGAGCTAACATTACCAACCCATTTAAGACGAGTGCATTGCGATTGCCTGGAGTCTCCATCGATAGCTCAGCGGAGCTCTGTGGCGCTGCAAATACGCTTTACCGAGGCGACGACACCGCGAAGCCAGATTGGAGACTTGCAAATACAGACGTTGTAGGTTGTTCGGAATCAATTCAGAAAATCTTGAATTACGATCGACCTCTTTCTATCCCTAAAGATAAAATTCTCTTTGTCATATTTGGTTCGGGAGCAATGGCGCGAACCTGCTGTGTGGCCATCGAGCAACTTGAGTCATTTGCGCACTCAAAACAAACAATAAAGCTATCCCGAACGGAGCTCGAGCTGCGTAAATTCGACGCCATTTGCTCTTTTAAACCAAACTCGCTCGTCGTCATCAACACCCTCCCAACTGGGACATCCCCCGAGGCAGATCTCCTTGCATTCCAAACGATAGAGACTCTGGATCGCTTGAATGTGTCGGCAAGAAAATATCTCTTTGAGGTTAGCTACATAAAAACAAAATCATGTCAGCTGGCACGCTCACTTTTGTGGACTATTGTCGAAGGAGATGTGCTTTTCGAAACCCAAGCGAGGGCGAGCTTCAAACTTTGGGCCCGCCGCCCCTCGCCCACTCAAGCAACCGCTCTGACGCTTTCTGGAGAGTGAGGTCGGTTTTGCAAAAGGCAAATCGCAGCCAATTCAAACGGCGAGGAGCCTCGCTTCCGTAATAAAAGACCGACGGCGGAATTGCAGCAACCCGTGCATCTCGAATCAATTGCTTGGCAAACTCGGTATCACGCACAGCAGCGCCCTGTACGTGCGAATCGTATGATGCCATGAGAAAATAACTTCCTTGCGCCCTCTGCACCGCAAAGCCAGCCTGCTTCAAACTCTCTCCAAGAAAATCTTGCTTCTTTCCGTACTGAGCAGGGAGAGATTGAAGATAACTTGAGACCCACGAAATATCCGACATCATGGTTGCCAATCCGCGTTGAGTTGCCGGATTTGTGCAAAAAACAATGCCCTGATGAACCAATCTCACGGCACGCATCAAGGACGCAGATGCGGTAACCCATCCAACCTTAAAACCCGTGAATCCAAAAGTTTTCGCCGAGGAACTGATCCGCACAACGAACTCACGCATGCCTGGCATCGCTGCTGGTGAAGCGATCTCATCAAGATTTTGATAAACCAAATATTCGTAAACTTCATCGCACATTAGAACCGCGTCATGCCCTTTGACTGCCTCGCAAATTGTCTCAAGTTCATTGCTGGTGAAAATTTTTCCGGTTGGGTTGTGTGGAGAATTTAGAATCATCAATTTAAAGCCACCAGCAACAGAAGCCCGAAACTCATTCCAATCAACACCCCAACCACGGGACGCCAAGCCCACGGGTGTCTCAGGCGAATGCAATCGAACGGGCACAAGAACACCACCGGCGTTGGCAATGGCCTGGGCATAGCTGTCGTAGCAAGGCTCGAAAACTATCACTCGATCACCCGGATTCACGAAAGCGTTCACAACTGAATAGATCGCCTCAGTGGCACCGGTGGTGATGGTGACCTCTTCGTTCGGACAATATTCGATGCCGGTTTTTTCCTTCACCAAAGCACTCACAGCCTGGCGCAATGAAGACTCACCTATGGCTGGCGCGTACTGATTGTGACAATGCAGGGTTTCATGAGCAACCTGTTTAAGAACCTCTTCCGGACCAGGAAAATCGGGGAACCCCTGAGCCAGATTTACGGCTTCATGAGCGTTTGCAAGTTGCGTCATTTCGGTAAAAATACTGGTTCCGAAAGGTGCCCAGCGTTTGGCCATCTTCATGGACATTTCGAATCCTCACGTGCCTCGGCGCTCAGAACGGGGGTCAAGAGCATCTCGAAGCGCGTCCCCTAACATATTGAGAGAGATAACGGTAAGGAAAATTGCTGCCCCAGGAAAGACCAATGTCCACCAAGCTTGGTAGAAGTCCGCCTTGCCCTCGGCCAACATAGCACCCCACTCGGGGGTCGGGGGACGAACGCCAAGCCCTAAGAAACTCAAACCAGCCGACTCGAGCAGCGCACTGGCGAAACTCATCGTTGCCACGACAACCAACGAGTTTAGAATATTAGGGAGCAGGTGCCTGAACAAAATACGCTGCAGCGACGCTCCATTGGCAAAAGCACCCAAGACATATTCCTTGTTCCTTTCGCCCAACGCTGAGCTGCGGGACACCCGGGCAAATGTTGGAGCGTAAGCCAAACCCACCGCGATCATTAGATTCACTATTCCCTGACCGAGAAACGCAACCAGAATGAGAGCCAGGAGAATAGAGGGAAACGCAAGAAGACAATCGTTGACCCGCATTAAAAACTGATCGCTGCGTCCACCCAAGTAGCCAGATAAGAGCCCCATTGGAACTCCGAAGCCTGCGCCAATGAGGACTGGAAGAAACCCCAAAGCCAAGGAGATCCTTCCGCCAAAAAGCACTCTTGCAAAAACATCCCGACCAGAACTATCCGTCCCAAATGGGTGAAGAAAACTCCCGCCCTCCATGAAAAAGGGAGGGATGAAACGCGCTGTTTCCAAATTCAGAACGAGCGGGTCATGCCGAGCAAGCCACGGAGCGCACAGCGCAAATATAATAAGAAGCAGTATTATTGCTATTGCCGACTGGGCAGTGCGGTTGGCTCTCACCTCGGCCCAAATGAGTCGCCAGACGGATGGTTTTGCTGTCATGCGCCATGTCCTCGCCCTTGCGCCGCTGACTGCTTGATCCGCGGATCGAGCCAGCCCACCACGAGATCTCCAAGCAAATTGAAAAACACAAAAACAACACCAACGAACAATGTTCCCGATTGCACCATTGGGAAATCTCGACTGCCGATGCTTTCCACCAAAAGTTTGCCCAAGCCAGGCCAAGCAAACATGGTTTCGGTGATAACCGCACCGCCAAAAAGAGCACCTGCTTGAAGGAACATAATGGTGACAACAGGAAGCGCCGCATTTCGAGCTGCATGTTTAAGAACAATTTTAAATTTAGATAGTCCCTTTGCCCGGGCTGTGCGGATGTAATCTTGCTGAAGAACATCAAGCATCGCTGAGCGTGTCATGCGACAGATATGAGCCATTGGGATCGTTGAAAGAGCGACTGCAGGAAGAACGAGATAGCGGCAAGCCGAGAAGAATAAATCCCAGCCTCGCCCGCTCAAACCAAAGAACAATCCATCCAGAACATACATCCGGAAAACAGACTCGGTGGCAGGGTCAAACAAAACTTCATCCGACAATCTTCCGGATGTTGGAAGCCAACCCAAATTCAAACTGAAAAACCACATGAGCAGAAGAGCAAGCCAAAAAATCGGCATGCTCACACCTGTGAGAGCCACAAGACTTGCGATTCTGTCCCACCATGACCTACGGGCTACCGCTGAAACGACTCCCAAAAACAACCCCAAAGGAATGGCAATCAACAAAGCAGCTGTTGCCAATTCAATAGTCGCAGGAACTGCGGTTGAGAAAAGCGTAAGTATTGGTTGATCATGAAGCAGACTATGGCCAAGATCGGCTTCAAATATTAGCTTCTTTAAATAGAGCCCATATTGCATCCACCAAGGATCGTTTAGGTGCAACGACTCCCGAATGTATTCTACTCTTTCAGGAGTCGCACGCTCCCCAGCCATCACCAACGCAATGTCACCAGGAATCAGCTTCAAAGCTCCGAAAAGCGCAAGCGTCAGGAGCAATAAGACAGGGATAGAAGAAATAAATCGTTGGAGCGCATGCCGAACAAACATGAAAACTCACTTACCGTTCAGGCTAACACGGAAAAAACGCCTCGAGCCATTGGGCTGAAGGATAAACCCTTGCACCTTAGGATCCATTGGCATCGCGACACGAGAGTGTGCAATTGGAATCCAGGGAGCGTCTTGGTGAATCAATTTTTGTGCCTGACGATACAAATCGGCACGCTTATTCTGAACTGTGACCTTTTGTGCATCACGAAGAATTTGAGTCACTTTTTGATTATCATAAAAGGCGATATTTGAAGCTGGTGGCTTTGCGTTGTCGCCGCTCAACAGAACATTTAAGAAATTGTCGGGATCGCCGTTGTCGCCTGTCCAGCCCATAAGGGCCATCGGGTGCTCACCTCGTTTTGTTTTATCGAGATAAACAGCCCATTCATGAGTTGTGAGTTGCACTTTTACTCCAACAGCCTTGAAATCGGCTTGAATCGCCTCTGCAACTCGCTTGGCATCGGGCATGTACGGACGCGACACAGGCAAATAAAACAACTCCGATTCGAACCCTTTCGGATATCCGGCCTCAGCCAAAAGCTGCTTCGCTCTGCCCTGATTGAACGCATAGGGTGAGATTGTTGTATCGTAGCCCCAAAGTGAAGGTGGAATTGGATTCACAGCGGGAATTCCCATTCCAGCATAAACCCCTGTTATAATGGCCCCTTTATTCACTGCCATATTGAGGGCTTGTCGAACCTTTGGATTCGCAAATGGGCCTTTCGTCGTATTGAAAGCAAGATAAGCAACATTCATGGCGGGTTCTTCAATGATTTTTGCTTCCGGACGCTTCAGACGAATGACGTTCACCTGATCGGGAGTGGGCAAATTCATCATGTGAATTTCTTTTGCCAGAAAAGCATTTAATCGGGTCGCAGAATCTGGATAACTTCTAAAAATGACACGAGCGAGTTTGGGTTGTCCTCCCCAAAACTCTTGAAATTCATCGAGCACGACCTTTTCATTTTTTGTCCAGCTGACAAATTTAAATGGCCCCGTGCCCACTGGATTGCGAGCAAATTCCTGCTTGTGTTTACGCACTGCAGTTGGACTCACAACAGACGCAAAACTCATGGCCATGTTTGCAAGAAAAGGAGCGCTTGGGGATTTTAGAACAATACGCACCGTTTTGTCGTCGACTTTTTCAATGGCTGCGACGAGTTTGTCCATCCCCATGTCTTGCCAGTACGACCACATTTGAGCAAACTTGAACGCTTCATGTTTCGCATCGTGCTGACGAAGCAAACTAAAAACAACAGCGTCAGCATTCATTGGAGTACCATCATGGAATTTCACATTCTGGCGGAGATGGAATGTGTAGGTTAAACCATTGGAGCTCACATCCCATCGCTGGGCCAATCCGGGCTCGATTTCGGTTGTTCCATCTTTGAATTGAACCAGAGTATCGAAAATGTTGTCACACACATTGAGACTCTCACCGTCGGTTTCCTTAGCGGGATCCAAGGAAACTGAATCACCGCCTCGCCCATAAATAAGAACTGACTTGGATTGTCCGAAGGCAATCTGCGGCAAGGTTGCAAAGCTAGACAAAATAGCGGTAAGTGCAGCAACACTGACAGAGGTCGAGATGAGGCGCATAGGCGATCTCCGCGCTGAATTGTGGTCTCAACATACTAAAGAGTCGGGCGGTTTTAGCTCAGGCAGGGTGGAAAGGCAATGCGACTCAGGGGCGCCGAATTTAAGGTTCTTCAACAACTGCGTGACACTCCCGTATTTCCAAGCGGGCATGGCACGATTCATCTTATGTTGTCAGGTGGCAAAGATAGCATTGCGCTGCTTGAACTTCTCCACAATATTATCTCCTCGCCATCGCAATGGAGCCGGCTAAATATTGAACTCTTTATTCATCACTTCAACCACAAACGAAGAGGTCGTGAATCAGATGCTGACGCAGAACACTGTGTCGACGTTGTTAAAAGGCTCGGTTATCCCATTGAAACGCATCTGTGGCAGGAATATCTTGAGCTCAAAGTAATTGAGGGCTGGAACTTCCATGCTGTGGCTCGCTCGTGGCGATACGAAACAGTGAAAAAATTTGCCGCTACTTACAGCGAGCGAACAGGCAATCAATCCTGGGTTATTGCCACAGCCCACCACCGACGTGACCACGCCGAAACCATGCTTCACAATCTCACACGGGGTTGCGGGATGAACGGCCTGCAGGGACTCAAACCCTGGAGCAGCCAAAGCCGCCTGCTGCGCCCATTACTTTGGCTATCAGCGGACCACCTCGATGAATACATTTCCAAAAAATCACTCGGTCATCGGGAAGATTCTTCCAACAAAACCCTTGAATACACCCGAAACCGATTACGCCACATTGTTCTGGCTGAGATGGAGAATCTGAATCCAAAAGTCATTGAACATCTTTGGGCATTATCGGAAGATCTCCTTAGAAACGCCGCAAAAAAAGAGTGCTCTCCGGGGCCAAACAACAAATCCAGCATGCACACCGAGGCCAAGTTGGCTTGGTCCATCGCCGCGCATGAAATTGTCGAGGTTGCGGACCTCCACTCCTTTATTTCTGGTGCCACCGAGGGAATGCCCCTCCAACTGACGCGTGAAAAACTGGCGAACATTCTGGCTCATGTGCGTAAATTGGCAGCAAATAAAAATCAGGATGAAGGGTACATTTTTGCACTGTCGGGGCTTCTATCGCTGTCTATAACAAGCAAATATTTGGAAATTAAAGTAACTTCGTGAAGTTTTAAGAATGGACCACGCAAGACCCAAAAAGGCTTTGACATTGGGCAGCGTGAGGACAAAGGCTGGTTGACTTTCTCAAGGTAAGATACAGATTGGAGATTCACGTTCGGAGACGCTGACCTGTCGGTAGCTTCTTAAGGAGTTTGTGATGAAAGAATCTTGGCTGAAGGCAGTGATTGTTTGGGCGGGTGTGTTAGCACTCGTGATTTTTGCCTTCAAGTTTGTGAACCGTGGGCAAGTCGAAAAAACAGTGAGCTATTCCACGTTTATGGAATACCTCGAAAAAGGGGCCAACGACCCGGACAAAATCGCTGGTGAAGTTGAAGTGAGAGGTGATCCTCTCCGCGGCGATGAATACTCTGCGTCGAAAAGCGACGGCACTAAGGTAACAACCTTTGCACCATTCGACGAAACATTGCGCAAAGAAATGCGCGAGAAACTTGCTCAAAAGCAGGTAAAAATCAACTACAAACGCAGTGAAGACGGGCAAGCATGGTGGGGAATCCTCAGCACCTGGATTCCGCTCATCATTGTTGTTGGCTTGATGTTTCTTTTTCTTCGCAACATGCAGGGCGCAGGAGGCAAGGCGCTCTCGTTTGGCAAGAGTCGCGCTAAAATGATGCCAGAAAGCGCTCACAGGGTTACATTCAAAGATGTTGCCGGCGTTGAAGAGGCCAAGCAGGAATGTTCAGAAATTGTTTCCTTCTTGAAAGATCATAAGCGTTTTCAGGACATTGGAGCGCGCATCCCCAAAGGCGTGCTGATGATGGGATCACCTGGAACAGGTAAAACACTTCTGGCTCGTGCAATCGCCGGAGAAGCGGGCGTCCCATTCTTCCACATCAGCGGCTCAGATTTTGTGGAAATGTTTGTGGGAGTGGGCGCATCTCGTGTGCGCGATCTTTTTGAAAATGCCAAGAAAAACGCGCCATGTATCGTGTTCATCGATGAAATCGACGCAGTCGGTCGGCACCGCGGCGCCGGAGTGGGCGGCGGACACGACGAACGCGAACAAACACTGAACCAACTTCTTGTTGAGATGGATGGATTCGAAGCCAACGACGCGATCATCGTCATTGCGGCAACGAACCGCCCCGATGTGCTCGATCCGGCCCTGTTGCGTCCGGGTCGATTCGACAGACGAGTTATCGTAAATCTTCCCGATGTTCGCGGACGCAAGGAAATTTTGAGCGTCTACGTGAAGCGCGTGAAAGCTGCCGACGATGTGAATGTTGAAAAAATCGCTCTTGGCACACCAGGATTTTCCGGAGCTGATCTTGAAAATCTGGTCAACGAAGCTGCTCTTATGGCCGCACGCGGAAATGCGAAGCGCGTCACGGGAAATCACTTTGAAGAAGCCAAAGATAAAATCATCATGGGTCCGGAGCGCAAGAGCATGGTGATGAACAAAGATACTCTTGTAATGACTGCGTACCACGAAACTGGACATGCGCTGGTCAGTTACTATCTCAAATCACGCTCCAACGTTCACAAGGTTACTATCATCCCACGCGGGCCAGCCTTGGGCTTAACAGCGTTTTTGCCTAAAGAGGATATCTACAGCTCTTCGAAGGAAGACCTCCTTACTGAAATTGCCAAGGGAATGGGCGGTCGAGCTGCTGAAGAAATCAAATTTGGCCAGCTAACCACGGGAGCTTCCAACGACATCCAACAAGCAACTAGCCTCGCACGCGCCATGGTTTGTCAGTATGGTATGAGCCGCCTCGGACCAATTAACTTTGGTCACAAGAGCGAGAATCCTTTCTTGGGACGCGATTGGGGCGAAAGCAGAAAAAACTCCGAATCACTTGCTCATGATATCGATGTAGAAGTTTCAAAACTTATCAACAGCCAGTACGAACTCGCCAAACAGACGCTAGTCGACCACATGGACGTGTTCGAACGATGTGCACAAATTCTTGTTGACGCAGAAACTCTCGATTCCGACGAGTTCCTCGCTGTCATTGCCGGTGCAACCTTAGAAGATGTTCGCCAGATGCAACTCACCAAGGTTGCTGCCGCGCAGGTCAGCAACGAGGCCGCTGGAGCACCAGCGGCAAGTCCAACGCAACAGCAAGCGAGCAGCGCTGAACCCCCGTTTGCAGCTAGCGGCCCAACGCCTGCTCCCAGCACATGATCAGCATCGAACGAAATTCCGGTGCTGCGAGAATCAATGCCCTGATGAACCGGGTAAACGTGGTTCATCAGGGCATTGTTAATGTCAGTCCCGACAGTTTCTCTGATGGAGGTCTCTTTTGCGATCCATTAGCGGCCACGAATCACGCGAAAAACCTAGTGGACACAGGCGCACATATTGTCGATGTTGGCGGAGTCAGCACTCGACCCGGAGCTCTGGAAGTTTCAGTTGTCGATGAGCTACAACGGGTGATGCCCATTCTGCGTTCCCTGCGCAGTGCTCTGACGAGTGCTACTTTGATAAGTTTAGACACATCTTCGCCGATTGTGGCTCAAAGAGCCGCAGAAGAAAATCTCATCGACATTATCAATGACGTCTATGCATCAAAGAAATGCACCACTTTGAAAAACTCAGAATGTCAGCAAACAACTGCGCATATTGCAGCTCGCTTCGATCTTGGTTTGATTTTGATGCACATGCAGGGCACGCCAAGTTCGATGCAATCAAATCCAACCTACAAAGATTGCCTCGAAGAGGTCTGTGACTTCCTAACCGAGCGGCAGAGATTTGCAAAAGCGTGTGGAGTAAATTGGCTGGCGCTTGATCCGGGAATTGGGTTTGGTAAGACCCTCGAAAACAATCTATCTTTGTTGAGCCCAGTTGGAATGAAAGATCTTATTGCGCTCGGAGCTCCTGTTCTCATTGGAATTTCGCGAAAAAGTTTTTTGTTAAAATTAGCTGAAAAGCAGGGTACGTTGCCGAAATTTCAATCTGCCGTTGCCGAACAAACCTGGCGCGATCAACAGAGCGCATTGTGGGAAGATTCGTGCATAGAACGTGGAGCGCGGATTATTAGAACCCATGCAGTTAAAATGTTTCGGTGAGGATATGATGGACAACAGAGATTTATTCATAAATCTAGACGATCTGCTCGACGAGCACGTAAAGGTGTTGCGCGAATTGCAATCAGGCGATGGTAGCCGGTCGGCTGACTACACACGTGGTTTTGAAGACGCAATAAACGTGGTCAATAAAATTTCACTTAATCTCGCGCGAGAGTGGGCATCAACAGCGATTTACGAGCACCCTCCGCACCCACATCCTCGCAGCAGAATTTATCGCAGCGAACCAACGGATTGGTGGATCGAAGACACAACGCCTTCAACGCTTAAGAGTTTCATTGCTTCTCGTGCAAACGAGTTTGCTAACCATAATAATGGAAAATCGTCGGCGATTATCTTTGATCTCGATGGAACACTTTTTGATGTTGGTCACCGCACATTGGGAATCTTAAAAAGGTGGCTCACACTTTCTGAAAGCCAGCACTTTCCGAAGTCCTTGGTGAAGAGAGTTGAAGGGATTGGTTTTAATCATATTGGCTACAGCTTGGCTCACGCCTTTGAAAATGCTGGCCTCGACTTACGCAACTCTGATGTTACGGAAGTTCTGGTCACGGTTGAACGCTATTGGCGTAAGAAATTCTTCGACGGAGAGTCACTGGTTGAATTTGATGCTGTCTACACAGGTGCAGCAGACTTTGTCTGGTTCTGTAGGAAAATCGGTTTGAAAATTGTCTATCTCACAGGACGAAGCCAAAAAGTCATGTACCAAGGCACAAGAAAACAGCTAGAAAAATTCGGCTTTCCGCTTGAAGATGCTGAACTCATTCTGAAAATCAACACTGTTACTGATGACGCTGTATTTAAAGAGGAAGCATTCCGACACGTTGCTTCGGTTCATAATGTAGTGGGAAATTTCGAGAATGAATATGTCAACATCCGAGGCATGGTTCAATGTGACCCACAGGCAGTGCATGTTGTTGTCGATTCGCAACATTCCGGGCGACCAGTTTCCGCGTTACCTGACAAAGTATTTCGCATACAGTCGTTTGTAAGTTAATTGAATTGACTTTTTGAATGAAAGATACAGACTTGAGATTATAAGAATGTCGCCAAACGCGTGTTCTTTTCGGGAGGATTGAAAATGCAGTTTTTCAAAAGGTTCTTTTGGTTTTTTGCCGTCAACATTCTAATCATGGTGACCATCACTTTGGTCACGAGCCTTTTGGGCGTCAATCGTTACATGTCAGCCCACGGGATTGACTACCAAGCCCTTGCAGCATTCTGCTTAATTTGGGGTTTTGGTGGAGCATTTATCTCTCTTGCTCTTAGCCGCATCATTGCAAAATGGTCGATGGGCGTTAAGGTTATAAATCCTGAAAATGCTTCGGGAATGCAAAAAGAGCTAGTTCAAACGGTTTACCAGCTTGCACAAAAGGCTGGTATTTCGAAGATGCCTGAAGTGGGTATCTATGAAAGCCCAGATCTTAACGCATTTGCGACCGGCCCTACGAAAAACCGGTCTCTTGTAGCTGTAAGCACTGGATTATTACAGCGCATGAACAGGAATGAAGTTGAGGGTGTGCTGGCGCACGAAGTAGCACACATCGCAAACGGCGATATGGTTACCATGACTTTAGTGCAAGGCGTCGTGAACGCATTCGTTATGTTTGTCGCTCGCATTATCGGCTTTGCGGTCTCACAAACGGTGAACGAAGAGCGTAGGCACCTCGTTAACATGATAGTGGTTATTGCTTGCGAAATACTTCTCGGAATTTTGGGATCACTCGCAGTGGCATGGTTCTCCCGGCTTCGCGAGTACAGGGCAGATATCGGTGGAGCGCAGCTGGCCGGCCGCGATAAAATGGTTGCTGCATTGCAAAGTTTGCAACGCTCATATGGCAACATGGAAGCTGATAATGCACCTCAATCAGTCGCTGCGTTCCGGATATCTAACAAGAGAGGTGGATTTATGGCTGCATTCAGCACACACCCCCCTCTAGAAGAGCGGGTTGCCCGCCTGCGCGAACTACCCGGTCTCTAAACCGGGTTTTTTTATATCTAAAATCCCGTAATCTGATTCGCCCTCCGACCTCGTCTCCCTTATGAAAACGACAAACAACATTTCTAAACCTAATTAACCAATAGCTATTATTGGTTTTTTTTTAATTTATTTAACTTTTTCTAAAGTACCAACTCATTCTTACGAAATAGCAAATGTGAGTCACGGAACATCCCAGAGGGACTGGGTAATGACTCATACATTCGGAAAGTCTCAAGGGTGAGACCAACGGATGAGCTGGGACTCAAGGTTTGAGTCGCTGCTGAAAATTTCACGGAGGAGAGTGCCATGGGACTAAGAATTCGCACGAACGTTGAATCACTCGTTGCTCAACGCGGTCTTTCTAACAGCAACCAAGAACTCAGCAGCAGCTTTGAAAAGTTGTCTTCGGGTTTGCGCATCAACCGTTCTGCCGACGACGCAGCGGGTCTCGCAATTTCAGAAAATCTCCGCGCTAAAGTGCGTGGTTTGAACCAAGCCAAAAGAAACGCCAACGATGGTGTCTCGCTTGTTCAGGTGGCGGAATCAGGGCTGAGTGAAATGGGCAACATCATGGTTCGTATGCGCGAACTGACGCTGCAAGCAGGTTCTGACACGGTTGGTGAACGAGAAAAATCATACATCCAAAAAGAATTTGACCAGCTCAGCCAGGAAATCGACCGAATCTCCGAAACTACGGAATTCAACGGTCTGCAGTTGCTGCGTCCTAACGAAAAATCCGAGGGCATCAAGGTTCAAGTTGGCTACAACGGCACAGAAAGTGACCAGTTAACCCTTAAGTTTGGCGATAATGCGGATGGAATCAACGCCGAAACACTCGGGGTTAGGAGCACAAATCTAGTTTCTTCCGATCGCGAAAACGTGGCTGCCAATCTCGAATCTATCGATAAAGGCCTCGAAACCATCGCGTCTTCGCGCGCTGTTCTTGGTTCACTTCAATCTCGTCTCGGCGCTGCAATCAACAACATCAGTCAGGGAACAGAGACCATGGCTGCTGCATCAAGTCGAATTCGCGATGTCGACTTCGCAGAAGAAACTGCACGCATGACCCAGAACCGCATTCTTAGCCAAGCAGGCCTCGCCGTGTTGTCGCAAGCCAACACGCGCCCTGAAATGGCTCTTTCACTTCTCCGCTCATAATCGCGCTTTTTTACTTGACACCAATTTTGCAAAATTTCGGCCGCTCAATGGCTGAGCGGCAGAAGTAACAAGGAGGATTATATCATGGGTCTGAGAATTAAAACTAACGTAGAAAGCTTAGTAGCTCAAAGACAACTTGGCCAAAACAGAGCGGATATGAGCGATAGCCTCGAAAAGTTGTCTTCCGGATTACGTATTAATAAATCTTCAGATGACGCAGCGGGCTTGGCGATCAGTGAAAGCATGCGAGCACGCGTCAGAGGCCTCGCGCAAGCGAAACGCAATGCGAGCGATGGTGTCTCATTTCTTCAGGTTGCCGAAGGCGGCCTAGGTGAACTCAACAACATCTTGACGAGAATGCGTGAACTAACAACCCAGGCAGCGTCTGACACAGTTGGTGAAAAAGAGCGTAGCTTCTTGAACCGCGAATTCGCGCAGCTCGGCGAAGAGCTCGGTCGAATTAAAGATGGAACCGAATTTAACGGAAAAAGAATTCTTTCCGGCGAGCAGGAAACCGATTTGACTATTCAGGTTGGTGCTAGTGCACCGAGAGATAGCGACGATACCTCTGGAGTTGTGCGCATTAAGTTTGACAACCTTTCCGAACTCAACCAAGCGATTTCAGATTTGCCATCGAGCATTGAAGGAGAAACTGGGCAAACACTGGGTGGCGGTGACACGGCTGACATTTTCTCGGCCATCGATGGTGCGATGGAGAAAGTAACAGACTTCCGTGCTTCCTTGGGTGCAATGCAGAGCCGTATGAACTCAACTATCACCTCAATTGACGTGAGCAGTGAGAATCTGAGCGCAGCTGCATCACGCATTAGAGATGTAGACTATGCTTCTGAAACTGCTCGCTTGGCGCAGACAAAGATTCTGACTGCAGCAAGCACTTCCGTGCTAACTCAAGCAAATCAGCTTCCTGAATCCGTGTTGACGCTACTGCGCGGATAAAGTAACAGAGCGGGATGCTTAAAGGCATCCCGCTTATTTTTTTTCTTTGATTCCTGAAGCGCATCTTGAGGTGTTTAAATGGCGTTCGAAATGAAACAAGGACTCAGACTCGGGCAGTCGCTCGTTTTGTCACCTCAAATTCAACAAGCGATAAAAATTCTCACGCTGGGTCGGCAAGAGCTGGAGGAATTGGTTGCCGAAGAACTGCGTCAGAATCCATGCCTCGAAGAGGGCGAAATCAATTCAGAGCATCACGAACAAACTGAGTTTGATACGCAAATCAACTCGGAGGCAAGCGATTCAGCGAATTCAGCAGAATCCCTTCCTGACATCGATGAACTGCTCTCACGTTTCCGAGAATTGCCTGGTGAAGAGAGCCTTCAGCGAGAAAATGTGGAGTCCGAATTCGATTCTCCAAGCTACGACAGAGTCAATGTGACAGAATCAAATTTACATGACGCTCTGGAAGATCAATTGCGCCTTATGCATCTCACCGAATATGAACTTAACTGTGCCATCATGCTTCTTCAATATTTTGACGACAACGGCTTTCTCACTGCAGATATTGGAGAGCTCGCGCTCGAGCAGAATATTTTAAAAGATGACCTTGAATATGCTCTTAAAGCAATTCAAAAGTGTGAGCCAGCTGGCATTGGTGCAAGGACATTGCAAGAATGTCTGCTTCTTCAACTCAAGCAAAAAGAAGATTCCCCAGCGCTTGCTGAACGCATCCTAAAAGAATGCTGGAAAGACTTTGAAAGGCAGGATGTCACCAAAATCGTTCGCACAACGGGCCGCCCTGCAGATTCTGTCAAAGAGGCGCTGATTTTCATTCGTGACCAACTCGACCCCCGCCCAGCGCGACAATACGGTGGGGCACAACAGCAGGTCGTATCACCAGACGTTTTTATTTTCAGACGTGAAGATGATTGGATTGTGAGTTTGAACGAAGACGGTTTGCCCCGGCTTAAAATATCTGCAAAATATGAAAAAATGATTGAATTAGCTCTCGAGAACAAAAAAAATCCAGCGAAAAAACTTGAGGTCGCCTCAGAGGGTGACAAAACTCTCAAAGAGTTTGTGAACGACAATGTTAGGAACGCACGAGCATTTGTGAAGGCTCTCGCGGATCGCAATAAAACAATTCTGCGCGTCACTGAGGTTATACTCGATAAACAAAAACAATTCTTTGAGGAAGGGGCAGAGCACCTTCGTCCGTTGACTTTGAAAGCTGTTGCAGAAGAGCTTGGCCTTCACGAAAGTACAATTTCACGAACTACTAACAGCAAATACGTTCATACACCGCAAGGCCTTTTCGAGCTCAAGCACTTCTTCAATTCCGGGATGAGTACCGATGCAGGGGACGAACTCGCCAATGAGGTTGTAAAGTCGTGGGTGGCGGAATGCATCAAGGGAGAAGCTGAACAGAAACCATTCTCTGACCAAGACATTTCTGAATGGATCCAGCAGAACAAAAACGTAAAGGTGGCCCGTCGCACGGTCGCAAAATATCGCGAATCTCTGGGTATATTATCTTCATCGAAGCGGGTCCGCCGCTTCTGAACCAAGCATTTGCCAGATTATTCCGAATCACAATTGACAGCTAACCGCAAATTACCTAACTGTTTAAGGCTTCTAAGCCGGTTTCAACCTCAGGCAGGGGTGTGCGGATGGTTTGCCGTATCACAGACTACATGCGCATCGAGTGGGTAACTCCTTCTCTCAGAGCAACAGATAAACCTTCGCTGTTGCTTGAATTCTCGTCTCTAATTTGTTCATCACAGGCTCATCTTGACCTGAGAGAAATTCACAGCAAACTCATCGAACGCGAACTCAAGGCAAGCACAGGTGCGGATCATGGTGTTGCGATACCGCATGCCACAATAGAAGGCTCTCATCAGTTGATGGTTGCCTTCGGAAGATCTGAGAATGGTATCCCATTCGCTGCACTCGATAATGAAGATTCCAAGCTCTTCTTTGTTGTTCTCGCTCCGGCCAAACCAAGCCCTAATCAGGCCAGCTATCTACAAATCATTTCCGCCATCTGCAGACTCATGCGTTCCTCAAACTTACGTGAGCGTCTCTTGCGGGCGCAGACTCCTGATGCGATTCTCGAAATACTTCAGAAAGAGGAAGACCTCAAACTCTCGGCCCCCGCAATGTCGGTGACGCCCTAGGAGCACCTCAGCAATGCTAAATCATCGACAACCAGCTTCAAAAATCCTTGTTGTTACTGGAATGGCCGGTTCAGGCAAAAGCGTAGCGCTGAGAGCTCTTGAAGACCTTGGATTTCACTGCGTCGACAATCTTCCTGCCTTGTTGCTAACTCAATTTATTGAGGCTTGCTCCTCTCATAAAATTCACTCCCGATATATCGCGCTCGCTCTTGATGCTCGCGATCGCTCTATGCCAAAAGCACTCTTGGATAATTGGGAAATGCTCAATGAACTTTTGCAGGTTGAGATGCTTTTCCTCGAAGCGACCCAAGACATACTGGTGAATCGCTTTCGGGAAACGAGACGCTCTCACCCGCTCGCGAATGCACTCAATGAGGAAAATCAGGGGGCTGAAACACTCTGTTCTGCTATTGAACTTGATGCGGAAATATTGGAACCCGTCCGAAAATTAGCGACGCGTGTAATCGATTCTTCGCAGATCTCTTCACAAATGCTTCGGCAAATGATCTTTCACGACTATGCCCCATCCACTGGGCACCTCGAACTAGGAGTGCTTCTTGTTTCTTTCGGGTTCAAATACGGCGCTCCAGCAGACCTCGATACACTTCTAGACGTTCGTTGCTTTCCAAATCCGCACTATGACAAAGCCCTTCGCCCACTCACGGGTCTCGACAAGAAGGTCTCGGATTTCGTCCTAAATGATTCCAATGGTCTAATTTTTATAGAAAAAATATCGGATCTTCTTAATTTTCTAGTTCCCCTCTACCGCACAGAAGGGAAGCGATATCTTGCCGTAGGGATAGGTTGCACGGGCGGAAAACACAGGAGTGTTGCTATTGTTGAGGCCCTGGGCAAAAGATTGAGAAGCATTGTTCCGAACCTTAAAACAGAACATAGGCATTTCGACCGGGAGTAAGCCTTGATCGAATACAAAACACGAGTCCGAGTTTTAAACCCGCTTGGCCTTCACGCGAGACCGGGTGTGAGTATTGTGAAGTGCGCGCAGGACCATCGCCCAACGGAGCTCGAGCTTCGCTGTTTATCGACAAATTCAAAGGCCTTGGGCCACTCCCTCCTCTCTATTTTGAGCTTAGGGGCAGGTCGTGACTGCGAAATAGAGCTCATTACCCGAGGACCACGTGCCGATGACCTTCTCAAGGCGGTGAAACATCTTTTTGATTCTGGTTTCGCCGCATCAGAGGGGCTGAATGAAGGCGACCGCGAGGAAATCATTACAAGGTCACCCAATTTCGAACGGGCTGGTGGTCGGTAGGCTTGCTAAGGCAAGTCGAGGCCACTCTGGCGCGCACACGCCTGTCATTATCCATACCCCCGACGCCGAATGGCGAAAGTATTCCGATGCCCAGCGAAGAGCTCTTTCGCAACTCGAACAACTTCGGCGCGACGCGGCCGAAATAAGAAGAACTGCGCTCGATAATGCAACTCTCTCCGAAGACGATTCCGGCGCTCTTCCGGGCGTAATGACCAGCTACAGCATGCTGCTTAGCGATGAACTGTTGATGGATCTAATTAAAAAATTTGTTTTCCAAGATTCACTGGATGCCACTTCTGCCATTTTGCAGGCGTTCCGAGACGTCCGGGCAGTTGTCAACTCAATGGAAGACGAATATCTGCGCGAAAAGGCACTCGATCTCGATGCGTGTGAAGACATGCTTCTGTCGGCATTGAGCGACTCAAAAAGTCTCCAGAGCCATCAGTGGTCGTATCTCGAGGGCAGAATTGTCATCACGAATCATCCGAGTCCACAAGATATTATTCGGTTTCATCAAGTGGGGGTGGCTGGAATCATAGCAGAGCATGGTTCAAATTTGAGCCATGCAGCGATTCTTGCACGGAGCTTCAACATTCCAACCGTTTTCGGCGCAGGGGGTATTGTTCGAGCCAGTCACAATGGTCAAATGACAATACTTGATGCATATGATGGAAAAATCATAATTAACCCTAGTCGAAGTGAGTTGCGCAAGGCAGAAGCGCAACGTGCAGTGGAATTGATGCTGCAACAAAAGCTCAAGGCAGGCGCTCCTGCCATAGCGTGCACAACCAATGGTCAACGAATTTTGGTATTTGCAAATGCCGACGGTCCGGTCGACTCTCGCTCTCTTTTGAGTTCGGGAGCGGAGGGAATTGGACTGCTGAGAACAGAGTTTCTGCATTTGGCTGGCGAAGCCGAAACATCAAACCAATTCTCCTCTCATGAAGATCAGTTAAAAGTTTTTTTTCGGCTCACGGCCGAAGCGATCGCTCCGCGCTGGACAACTTTTAGATTGCTAGACAGCGGAGGTGACAAACCATATCCACCCGGAAATAGTTTGCACCTGCAGGAAAAGAGCAATATTTCGCAGGGAATTTTCGGGCTACGTGGAATTCGTTTTCTATTGGCTGAAAAAAATATTCTTGAACTCCAGCTGCGTTCATTACTGAGAGCAAACATTGGTGGCAATATTCGAATTTTGATCCCCTTTGTGAGCGATGTAGCAGAGATTAAGATAGTCAAAGCCCTCGTTCAGACTCTCTGGTCAGAGATTCCTGAAAATGAACGCAACACCCTTCATTATCCAAGAATCGGAGCCATGATAGAAACGCCAGCGGCAGTTCAAATGCTCGACCACATCAGTCCCGAATGTGACTTTTTGAGCATTGGTAGCAACGATCTGACACAACATTACCTTTGTGTTGAAAGAGACAGTCAGCAAAGCTCGGTTCTCTTCAATTCCTTCCACCCCGCTGTCCTGAGATCTCTAAAAACTATCTTTAACCAGCAGACACAGATGGATATCAGCGTGAGTCTTTGTGGAGAACTTGCTTCCGATCCGGAAGCAACAGAGCTTTTGATAGGTCTTGGTTGCAATCATTTTTCATGCCGCACAGCCTCAATTCCTTTGATAAAAGAAATAATCCGCAAATCAAATACTGACGAAGCGATCAGATTCGCGGAATCAATTTTGAGAATGAGCAGCGCCGAAGAAATCCATCAACACATCAAACAGCGCTACGCGAAATCGCACGGCCACAATGCGACAACCAAAGACCCTCGAAATCGCGCCAGCTGATGCGGTTTAGTTGTAAAAAATGGAACGCCACAAATCGTTTGCAAGAAGCGGCCACCAAAGTGGGCCAGTTGCGTTGGCAAGCGCATGAAAGACGATAGCAGAGCGTAAATTACCTGTTCGCAGAGTCATGCCGCACGTCACAAAGCCAAGCAGAAATGGGCCGGGCGACATTGGAATTTGCCCCTCCATAAGGGAGTCTTTCCAGAGATTCGCATCAATTGGCATATGGAGCATCCAAAAAATAAGCGCATTGAAGTAACAAATCTTGGCTGAATGCAAAAAAGAGCGGCTCGTCTCACTTCCAAAAGTAGTCACTTGTTTAGCAAGCAGCCAGCCCCTGAAGAAATATTCTTCTGCAAGAGGTGCTGCGAGGATTGAAAAAAAACCAACTTCACTGAAAATCCAATTTACCCATTCGCCAACTGTCAGTTGCCAGCGCGCAGGCAACAAAATGAAATTCAGTAAAATTGGAACAACCAAATATACGAGACAAAGCGAATCTGCAGAGGTTATCTTTCCCACACGAATGCCGCGGACTTTTTCAAGCAATTGCCCCTGCCCAACCAAATTCGGGAGAAGGAACAAAACCCCTGCAACGAGTAAATGCCGGAGCCAGTCCTGGGGAATCCAAAATAAGACACATTTGCTGAACACGAAGGCAAAAAGCAGCGTAAAAACGGCGGATTGCTCCCATAAACCCAACTTGCGGTCACATTTATCGGGTTTCAAAGTATCTCCCAATCATTCCAGCATTTTTCCCGAATTTGTACTTCTGTGGTCGACGCGCTAGGGTGCCACCAAGAAGTACCTCTTCTTCCCTCTCCAGGAGTATGCCCGATGTCTGAACTCGTTTTGCATGTCACTGAGAAAAATTTTCAAACTGAAGTTCTTGAAAGCAGTGTGCCAGTGATCGTCGACTTTTGGGCCGACTGGTGCGGACCTTGCGTAGCGCTGGCTCCGACACTCGAGGAGGTCGCACGCGAGCGCGAAGGTAAAATCAAAGTTTGCAAAGTGAATGTTGAAGAAGAACCACAGCTCGCTGCCCAGTTCAACATTCGCAATATTCCTTTCCTCGCGTTTATTAAGAACGGTCAAAAGGTAGGCGATCTGGTTGGCAATCAATCAAAGCAAACCATATTGAAAGCCATCGACTCAGTTGCAAATGGCTGAGGGAAAAAACAGCCCTCGGGCAATAAAAAACGCGTGTGTTTTCTTGCCCGAGAATGCGCTGCTTCGGTTTTTTGCGCATGAGACTCTTTTCAATTCAATCGATGAATCCCGCAAACGCGAGTCACTCACTTTTGTTTCAATCGATGAGGTGGGTCGCGGTTGTCTGGCGGGTCCGGTGGTTGTTTGCGCAACCCTCTGGAGCACCGACGAACTGAAACCGGAGCTCACATCGTGGTACAGTTCACTCCGTGACAGCAAAAAAATCACACCCGCGCGACGTGAAGCACTCTTCAAAGTCGTGCTTGAGCACAGGCTTCTTGAAAAGTTTTGCCAGGAGCCACCATACCACCGCGCCCCGAGACTGCCTTCGACAGCAAGTGACGAAAAAGACAAGAAAATTGCGAACTCACTTCTCAGGGCGCCGAATTCAGTAGTTAAATTCTCGGGCGAAGATTTGGCTGAAATGGTCAGGCGCTCTGCGAGTTCTGACAATGCGAACTTCGGGCTTACGGTCGCATCAATTGGCTCAGCCTCGGCGCGGGAGATTGACCGTCACGGCATAATCAATGCATTGGGACTCGCGGCGAGTCGGGCACTTACAGACTTGCCGAGTGCATTTTATCCGGAAACATTGTTCTTCGACGGTAACCGTCCTTTAAGGCTAAGTGAGCCTTGGAGTGGTCTTCCGCAAATACTCGTAACCAAAGGCGATGATCATCTAAAATCTATTTCGGCAAGCTCGGTGATAGCAAAAGTCGTGCGCGATCGATGGATGGAAAAATATTCAGAATACTTTCCTCATTTTGGATGGCAGGAAAATCGCGGCTACGGGACCGAAAACCATCGTTTGGCCCTCGCCAAGCATGGGCCAACCCCCCTCCATAGAATAAGTTTTCTGAAAAATCTTTGCCCAGAGTTGCATCCTTGACGTGAGCTTTCTCAATAAAATCCGCTGAATTCCGATGGACTGACAAAGACAGGGAGAAGGTAACACTCCCCAAGACATCAGGAGGTCGGCAAAATGGCCAAAGGACCAGCACAACAAGCACCATCTGAGTTATCTTATGAACTCTATCAGGAACTGCTTGAAGAGCTGCTTTCCCCGATTGAAGTTTCGTTAGACCTCGGTGTCCGCTACGAACTTTATTTGAGTAAGCTCGTTTATCTTGAAAATTTGCAAGCACAGTGTTTTCGCAGCGTGAATGCTAACCGAAATCACAAATTTAATGCTTGGGAAAAATTTTTTAAACAAGAAGATCTCGAGACAATTCAGGAAGCTATTTCGTCGACTCAGGAATTTCTGCGTTCCACCATTCTTGAAGCCCTGGAAACACGACTTTCGCGAATCAGCTTTCAGGATGTCAGCCTATGAACCTAAGTCTTCAGGACATGATTGACTCCTTCGAGCGCACATCGCTCGACGAACGGCTACATATTATCATGCGTTCTGAAGAAGAATTGGACGTCTGCGTCGAATTCAATCGCAGCGACCAATTCAAATGCTGGTCTTTTTATTTTCGCGACGCACATGAAGAGTCTCGGCAGCGTTGCTCCAGAACTCATGCTGTCGAAGTTGCTCGTGCATTTAAGTTGTCAGAATCTTCGGTCTCAAAGGAACTTGCAGGATTGCTTTTAACGCAGGCTGCATTTGCTGACCAATTCGTCCGAGAAATACAGGAACTCCTCGGAGTCGATGCGGTTAGAGAAAGTATAATGCGCACGCAACTGTTCATGGATGCACTGAAAGAAGCTGTGTCTTCCGCTCTAGATGGAAACTCGTCCCACGAGGCAGAGGAGGAGCCGCAGGCCATGGCCTCTGAAACACTTCCACCCCCCGTGAACCAGCCTTTTAAGCTCAGGGTCATCAAAGGCTCATAACAAACTCAATAATAACGTTAATTTATTTCTCTATTTTCATGTTTGACCACCCTGATTGCTGAGGCTATACCTGCGCCTGCCGTCACGAGCAGAGTAAAGGTAGCCATTATGTTTGATATTGTTTCGCAAGGCTTCAAAGATGCAGCACTCAAACTCAAGGGTCAGGCTCGCCTGACCGAGGAAAATGTCTCACCGGCATTGGATACAGTGCGACGCAGTCTGCTCGACGCTGACGTCGACTACGGTGTTGTCAAAAACTTCCTCGAAAGCGTCCGTGAAAAGGCACTCGGCTCTGTTGTCCATACCAAATCTAAGACGGCTGATTTGAAGGTTTCCGCTGGAGATCATTTCATTAAGCTCTGTCACGATGAACTTCTCGTTCTTCTTGGTGGAGAACAGGTTCAAATTGTCCGCAACACCAAGGGCCCAACAGTCGTTCTTCTCGTTGGTTTGCAGGGAGCCGGAAAAACTACGCACGCGGCTAAACTCGCAAAGCTTCTCAAAGACAATCAAAAAATGCGCCCGCTCCTCGTTGCAGCCGATGTGTATCGTCCCGCAGCACGTGAGCAGTTAAAGGTTCTCGGGGAACGCATTGGAGTTCCAGTTTTCACACTCGATACAAATGATGCCGTTGAAATTGCTCGTCAGGGCCTGGAACATGCTCGACAGGAATGGCTCGACCTCGTTATCGTCGATACTGCAGGACGACTTGCAATCGACGAAACGTTGATGTCTGAAATCGAGAACATCAAATCAGTCGTGCAGCCGCAAAATGTTTTATTGGTCATTGATGCAATGATTGGCCAGGACGCAGTAAGAACGGCCAGTGCCTTTGACTCGCGAGTTAATCTCACTGGAGTCATTCTCACCAAACTCGACGGAGATACCCGCGGTGGAGCAGCTCTCTCCATCAAAAAGGTAACAGGCAAAAGCATTCTCTACACAGGCGTTGGCGAAGCGTTAGATCGCCTCGAGGAGTTCCGCCCCGAAGGAATGGCAACACGGATCTTGGGAATGGGCGACGTTGTTGGGCTCATGCAAGATTTCGGAAAAGCCATCGACGAAGAGCAGGCTGCACGAAGTGCTCATCGAATGATGGAAGGTCATTTTGATTTCGACGACTTCCTTGGCATGCTGCAAAGCATCCAGAAAATGGGACCTCTCAAAGATATCATTTCCAAAACTCCACTGGCAGGACAAATTAACCAACAGGATCTCGACAAAGTTGATGATCGGGAGATGGTAAGAATTGGTGCCATGGTTCATTCGATGACTCGTCTCGAGCGCAATACCCCAGAACTCCTGCTACCCAAAACCCCAGAAGGGCGTTCGCGCTTGCAGAGAATTGCCAAAGGCTCAGGCCGCACCGAAAAAGACGTAAAAGACCTCGTCGATCGCTTCATGCAAATGAAACAGATGATGAGTCTTTTTAGCGGTGGACTCGGCGGAGGCCTGCTTGGAAAGATTCCAGGCATGGGCGGACTCAATCAACTAGCCAACATGGCCAAAATGATGCGAGGGGGCGGTTTAGGCGCAATGGGTGGATTTCCAGGAATGGGCGGTGGCATGCCAGGAATGGGTGGTCTCATGGGTGGCATGCCAGGAATGGGCGGACGTTCCGGAGGTCTTTCAACTCAAGATCTTGCCGAAATAAACCGTCAACGGAAGAAGAAAAAAGAAGAAAAGAAAGCACGTTCGAAGAACCGTCGCTGATTGTTGCGCGCCAACCGAGAAGGAAGTGACCCCATGTTCAATAAACCTCAAACAATAAATCATCTCGATGGCGATGCAGGGGGCCACGACGAAAATCCGTTTGCTAAGTATATGCCCAAACCACAGGTTTCATATCCGGATGTCGGCTGTGAAAATCAGTCGTTCCTGAAAAAGGTATACGTCCAAACCTGGGGATGCCAAATGAACGTGGCAGACACCGAGCGCATGCTTGGACTGCTGGGCAAATGCAACTACCGACCAACGGAAAACGTTGACCAAGCCGATCTCATTCTTCTCAACACGTGCCATATTCGGGAAAAAGCCCGTCACAAACTTGTGAGTCGCTTAGGCGAGTTGAGGCACCTGAAACTGAAGAACCCCGATCTCATGCTTGCTGTTTCGGGTTGCGTTGCACAAGCAGAGGCAAATCAGCTTGCGAAGGAAGTTCCGTTTGTCGATCTCATTATCGGTCCCGATCAAATCGAGCAGCTTCCCACTCTTCTCGAAAACGTCGTAATGCGATCCGAGGAAAAAAGAGAGCATCGTGCATTCGGAGTGCAGCAGCCAATAGTCAATGCTCAGTTCAACAAAGAAGCAGGCTACAGCATTCCAATTGACGTCATCCCACCATACGTCGATGAAAGTAAAAATGAAGTCAGTAAGTATGTAAACATCATCAAAGGATGCAACAACTTCTGTACCTTCTGCGTCGTTCCATACACTCGTGGCCGCGAAAAAAGCCGAAAACTAGAAGAAGTTGTTGATGAGGTTAAGTTCTTCGTTTCAAAGGGAATCAAGGAAATTGTACTCCTTGGGCAAAACGTAAATTCATATGGACTCGATTTCCTGCCCGACCAACCTCCTACAGCTGCGCAGCTTCCAGATGGTACACCCCTTCCCTTCGCAGAACTTCTTTACAAAGTTGCTGAAGTCGAGGGCGTGAAGAGAATCCGGTTTACAACCTCCAATCCTCACGATTTCACGCCATCACTCGCGCAGGCATTTGCCGACTTGCCGCAGCTCTGCAATGCGTTTCATCTGCCGGTGCAGGCTGGCTCAAACCGCATTCTCGAGCGCATGAATCGCCAGTATACACGTGAAACTTACCTTGAGCGCGTCCAATGGATTCGCACGGTCAGACCAGAAATCGCCTTTAGCACCGACATTATCGTTGGCTTTCCCGGAGAAACCGAAGAGGATTTCGAGCAAACACTGCAGCTCGTAAAAGAAATGAAATATTCATTCATTTATGCATTCAAATATTCACAACGGAAGGGAACTCCAGCAACTCGCTTCCGCGAGCAGGTCTCGGAAGTTGAAATGGATCGTCGCCTGCAAAAACTGCTTACGGTTCAACGCGGAGAAACTGAGCGGCAAAACCTGGCAGAAATCAACCACACACGTGAAGTTCTTATTCTCTATCGCAATCTCAAAGAGGAGCACACCTGGTACGGCAAAACGTATGAGGGGCGCCTGGTAAAAGTATCTACGCCGCGAGATATTCTTGGGAAAATTATACCTGTGAAAGTCACTGGTGCGAACATTACCGCCCTGGAAGGTCATCCGGAATGACTGCCTCCGGCGTCCCGGAGAGCATCCGATTCACGCATGCGCAGCTTGCGCAAAAAGGTTTGCCGGTTCACGAATTTGTTCTCAGCAAAGACAGCCATGCTCTGGACATCCAACTCGTGGACGTATGTCGACTGGTTGAATTGCATCCCCTGACGCTCGAGGATTGCCGCAAAGGTAACCAACGTGCCAAATTCGAAATATTTCCTGAATATCTTTTTTTAGTGCTCCATCATTTCGAACCCGAAATTGAGCCAATCACCGAATTACACCTCGTTATTAAAACCAATCTTATTATCATCATCGCAGATCATCCCGCTCCTGGAGCATCGCGATGGACAGATTTCATGCAGCTCAATCTAAATCTCAGCCTTGCGCAGATCATTCATAATATTTTCGATGCGTGTGTCGACAGCGCAGAACAGCGTGCAGCGAGGATTGCTGATCTTATCAATGAAGCTGAAACTCTCATTGTTGCCGAAAAATTTTCTCCTAAACTTATTGTCAAACTAAAACGCAACGCTGTCCGTTTCCAAAGGTCTGTCGCTGCTACTTTTCCAGTACTCAGAGAATTCATGGCCTGCTGCGAATTGAGCACCGAGAACGAACTCATGTTTCGTAACGTTCTTGATCACCAAGAACGACTCCGTCATGAAATAGAATTCATCCACATCGACCTAGTGGCCTTATTTGATGTGCACTGGGGAGCTGCAGGATATTCAACCAACGAGCAAATTAAGCGACTCACGCTCATGGCAACTCTCCTAGTTCCTCTCGGTTTCTGGACAAGCTTTTTTGGAATGAACTTTGAAATCATGCCGTTTCGAGAAACTTGGTTTTTTCTTTTGGCACTTTCGCTCATGCTAGGAAGCGTCGTTGGAGTTCTCCTCTATCTCCGGCACCGAGGGCTCTTCCAAAGGAGTGTCCGGCTCAACAAGACGATCCATCAAAAGTTCAAATAACTCTGGATCGCGTCGTTCGTAGCGCATGAGAAATCGTCGTACTTGTGCTGGATTGTCGCGACTTTTAAGGGTAATCAGCCGCGAAATTTTTTGCTCCTGCTTTTCCGTTAAAGCACGCGCCTTTAGAGCAAAAGCGAAAGCACTCAGCCGCACCCAAATTTTAGGATAGCGTAAATAGATTGATAATTTGAGTGGATTATAGCCAGCTTCGAACGGGCTCCAGGAATCAATTTCTGCTAAGGCCTCGAGAACAGCGTTGCCACTGCGCACACCTTCGCTTCTGCTGCGTGCAATTCCCTCTTCCCAGAGGCGATCTTCCATAAGATCTTCGCCAAGTTCTTCGAGGTTTCCAACTGCATTAAGATTCAATAGCTCATCAAGGCCCTGCTTGTCGTTTGTGACGGGATTTGATGCCTTCGTTGACTCTTTTGGGGAGATCTCCGTTTGAAAATCCGAGACACTGCCGAAATTTGAATCCTGCGGGTCATTCCAAAGGCTCGACAGAGAGACCTGGAATTTTTGAAATGCGTCAACATCAAACCAGGCGGTCGCGAGATACCCCAACGAAGCCAAGGCTACCAAAGACGCAATTGCTAATTTAAGCGGACTTTCTTTCGCCATTGACCATCCCCGTCAAACAAAACGGCGCACCGCTTTGTATCGACAGATATGTTGCCATACTTGCTGAGATTTTTTTGACTGACCTAGGAAAATATGTAGACTTCTCAATGCACATGCAAAGAAGCAAAACGGAGGAAAACGTGAAAATTCTTGTTCTGGTAAAACACGTTCCGGACACTGAAACCAAAGTAAAACTCGCGTCGGGTGGCAAAAACCTGGATGACTCTGAGTTCAAGTATATGGTTAATCCATACGATGAATTCGCTATAGAAGAAGCAGTTCGCACTCAAGAAAAGCACACTGGCGAGAGCGTAGTTGTCAGCATGGGGCCAACGCGAGTTCAAGAAGGAATGCGCAAGGCTATGGCGATGGGCATCGACCGAGGTGTCTGGATCAACACTGAGGGTCACTCAGGCGAACTCGATTCATTCTGCGTTGCATCTGCGCTTTCGAAAGTTGTACTCGAAGAAAAACCCGACGTGGTTTTTCTCGGACAGAAGGCAATCGACGACGATTCGGCACACATTGGTCCCATGCTCGCTGAGCTCTGCGCAATGCCGCATATTCAGGTTGCTACAAAAATCGAATGGCAGGACGGAGCGCAATCGGCCCGTGTTGAACGTGAAGTTGAAGGCGGAATGATGGAAATCTACGACGTCAAAGCGCCAATGGTTCTTGGCGCGCACAAGAGCCTCAACGAACCTCGATTTCCGCCTCTTCCGGGCATCATGAAAGCAAAGAAGAAGCCTTTGGCGGAGAAGAAAATCTCCGAAGTGCTCTCCGACTCTCCGCTCGTAACCGTGCGCAGTTTTGCTCTTCCCTCTGAAAAGGCCGTCGGAAAGGTCTTCAAAGGCGAGCCTTTGCCAGATATGGTGAAGAAAGTGGTTGGTTTGTTGCGCAGTGAAGCCAAGGTCATCTGAGACACATTCGGAATATGGAGATTAGCAACATGAACGTTCTCGTCTATGCGGAAGTCCGAAATGGTAAACTCAAATCAACAGCGGCAGAACTTATCACCGAAGCTCGCAGACTTCTCGGCGGTAAGACAGAGAATATCCACGCCGTTCTGATGGGTGACGGATGCGCTGCGCACGCAAAAACCTTGGCTACCTTCGGTGCAAGTAAGGTTTTTGTTGTTGAAAATCCTGCGACTGATACCTATCAGTGTGAGCCACACATCCAAGTCATTTCTCAACTCATTTTGAAAAATGCATATCAACTCGTGATCGGCCCAGCATCTCCTACAGGTCGCGACTTCTTTCCACGCCTTGCTGCGCGCCACAAATCGGCCATGCTCACAGACGTCATATCGCTTGCTGTTGACGGCAATAAAATCACTGCGCGGCGACCCATGTATGCTGGCAAGTGCATTGCAGAGGTAGGAAGCCAAACCGCGCTCACCTTTGTCACCGTGCGACCCAATGTGATTCCCTCTGAGCTTTTTAATGCTGCCGCTGAAGCTAACGTAGAAAATTTCGCAGCGAACATCGACGCGACTGCAATGAAGTCTAAAATAGTTGAAGTGCGCAAAGGCAAATCTGAGAAGCCAGACCTCACCGAGGCGAGCCTCATTATCTCAGGTGGTCGTGCGATGGCAAATGCAGATAACTTCAAGATTCTGCACGACCTAGCAGATGTCGTTGGAGCAACCGTAGGTGCCTCACGTGCAGCCGTTGACTCCGGATACGCGCCGCACGAGATGCAGGTTGGTCAAACTGGCAAAACAGTGAATCCTAACCTCTACATTGCATTTGGGATCTCAGGTTCCATTCAGCACCTTGCAGGCATGCGAACATCGAAAGTGATCGTTGCAATAAACACCGATCCTGATGCTCCGATATTTCAAAAGGCAGACTATGGGATTGTTGCGGATCTGTTCCAAGCTGTTCCGCTCTTCAAGGATGAGCTCAAAAAGATTGTTGAGCACTCATAATTGAATCGTGAGATGTATTAAAGCAGAGGCCCCATGCCATAGAGTGCATCGGGCCTCTGCTTTTTGATGAGCGAAGCCTCTTTTTTTATCTTGCAACACAGCGAACAAGGTCGACGCTGGCTCCCTTGCCACATTGTATTCCACCCAAATCAACCTTCTCTGGACCACTGATCTGAACAAACAAATCAGAGGATTCAAAACTCTTATCCAGAGTGTTTCCATCTTCGTAACAAGCGGTATGAATAAATGCTTTACTCACTGGGTCCTGGCTTGTGACGCAACGCCAGCGCCACGCAGCATCACCCAAATTATCGGAACTGGTTGTCGCTTTGGCTTGTGTTTTATCAGTTGTTTCAACTTTCAGAACCGCCTTGAATGCGGACACCGCGGATGAAGGAAATGCTTGTTCTATCCACTGTGGAGAGGTTCTGCCACCACCTGTGCACGGCGCGGTGATTGCGGTAGCGCTTCCGGCAACCTGAACCGTAAGACAGTTACTGTTGTCAGTTGTATTCAACCAATAGCTCACTTTAACCTCTCCTGCGCCAGGGGCTGGTGCAGGAACTACGGGAATAGCTCTTTCAGGCGAACGATCTCCTCTGATGTCGTCGCCTGTTGGCGAAGGTTCGGACTCCAATCCGTCACCCTTATCGGTGCCAGGGAGCGGACTTTTTGCAGGACTCGGATTCACTCCCGATGCGCGTTGAGGTGGGTTGACACAATTTACGAAAATCATCGAGACAATTGCGATAACTCCAAACGTTACCAAGGAACTTTCATTATTTCGCATTCAGTTGTGCTCCCTTTTTATCTTTTTGTGTCATTTGAAATATCCGTTGCCGCCGAGATAAATCTTCTAGAAGATTGACAAGACAGTCGTTTTGCATTGGCGTTAAATGCTCAACCGAACAGCCAACACTGCCACCATTTATGGAAATTCTCCTGACTCTCAGGGAGAGCTTCAAATAGTCGCCATATTGAGGATGAAATATTCCAAATTGAAAGAGTGGGATTTGAATTCTGAGCTGTTCATCACGCTTCATTGTCGTATTCGTGCCAATTTCAAGTCCACAACCAATAAGACTCAAATCCAATAATTTGCCATCTAGTTCGTCGAGATTATTAATTCTCCTGATCTTGACGGCTGTATCAATCGAGAATCGCTTTGCTGCCCGTGGCTCTACACTGCCAACCTTTTGTAATTTCTTAAACAGTTCCCCAGGGTCAATGGGCGCAGCCACAAAATCGTCGAGCTCTTCATAGAGAGCCATTTTTTCTCTGTATGAATCAATCAGTGTTCGCTCATTATTTGTAATGAAAAGGACAGTGACTTTTTTTCTTTCCTTGAGTTGCTTAGCCAATTCAACGAGTTCATCGCTGGAGTTCATGAGTGAGTGATGAAGTATCACCAGCTCTACATTTTTAACATTTAAAACTTTACGCCCTTCGCTAGGATCATCGAGGCGAATCATTATATAACCAGGAAGCGCATGCTCACATGCTTTTGCAAGCAGCCTGGTCTCTTGCTCAGACACCATCCGAGATTTCTGCAAAAACAGCACATACCGCTTTGGGCGTGCTGAACCGGCTACCTTTTGCAAATAACGCGAGACATCCATGCGCAATGAGCCTCCAACTGCCTGAGTATAGATGAGTTCGCACTTCAACTCGGGGATAAAAATTGCAGCGTGCGATCAGTTCACCGCTTTTCCGAGGCTAAACCCAAATGAGGTTCGGGCAGGAGAGGTCATGCCACGCGCAACTTCAAGCGAAACAGACTGATCTTTAGCTCCGAAGAGAGCACCAAACATTCTAATACCAAGAACTAATGACTGTGCGACCCTGGCATCAACACGCACTTCTCGCTCGGTTTGAAGCTGATCGAAGGCTAATACATGCGCTCCATAAAGCACCGCATGCTGAAAAAGAATTGTTTTGGCAAGCGAGGCATTTAAATTCTGGGTGAGTGTTTGTCTTAGCTCACTTCTCAGCAGAGCATAATCGGTGGATACAAATTGCCCAGAGGGCCAGGCAGGAACTGATCTCAATCCAACGTCGACTCCAGATTCGCTGAATCCGTAGGAAACAATTTCACTCCAGGTGAGCCGTGGGGCGAGATCTGCTGCATAGCTAAAGATCCACTCCTGATTCGGATCGACCATCTTTTCTCGAAGTGCAGAAAGCGAAAGCGGCCTGCGGAGCAAAAGTCGTAATCCTGCACCTTCCGGATAAAGAAGACTCCCCGCACCACGCTCCACTCCGTATGAAAGGGCAAGAAATGATGGAGGTGCGCGCTCTAATCGGATGTTTGAAGAAATTGTTAGAGTTGCTGATGTTTCTGCTATCAATGAAGGCGTTCGCGTCGTGAATTGGAGGTCCAGATTATTTCTTACAAACTCGCGCCTAAATCCGAGCAACAGAGCGCGCGACCACTCATCTCCCATTTGCGTCGTCTGCAATTGACTTCGAAGAACCAAATCAGAGCGACGGGAATCGTAATTGAGTGACAATGCTTGAAGCACCGTTCGCAGTGGACGCGGCCAACGCAAGCGATCGCCACTGCTCGCGCGATTCGGCTCAAGGATAAAAGCATCAGCGGCGTATTTGGGAAGCGGTATTATCGCAGAGTCTGTTTCACTTGCAGGAATGACTAAATTCTCTTCGGAGCCTCGCACATCCTTAATTGCAACACTCAGAGGTTCTCTTCTTTTCAAATCTTGTTGGGGAAAAAGAAAATTATGGGATGGAGGATTTGGAAGAACTCGTCTTTCAATCAACAATTGATTCTTATCAGATTCAATTTCAATCTTCTCTTCTGGAAGTGATTCAGGAAGCAATCCCGAGTGCATCGGCGTGAGGCAACCTTTTAATGGTGATGATGACACAATTAAACTCTTGAATTCCAGAATTGAATTTTGTCCGTTGGCAATCTCATTTGACATTCTGCTGAGCGCCGTGAGCACTTCTGGCGCTGCGCAGCGTCGAATACGCTGAGATATCAAAGCACCTTTCATTGGTGCGAAAAATTCATGGTATATATTGAAGTCGAGCTCGCCTGGCTGTTCTTCGGAGCCAACAAAAACAGAATTATTTAAAAATGCATTCCCTTGTTGCACAGCTCTGAAGAACGGAAGAAATGAAAGATTCTCTGAAATCTGTTTGAGGCGGTTTAGCTTAGGAAAGGCGTTATTGAGCCAAATCTCGGCTAAAAAACTGACAACCTTTTCATCTTCCCTCCGCTGTAACCATGTTCTATTGGCCGAGAGTTCGGAAAGCGAATGTCGAAGAAAATCTCGCGCAAGCGCGCGAAACAATGCTGCTCTATGGTAATCGCCAAAGAGTGGACTCACCTGACCAAAAGAAGGGTGGAGCTGAATTTCTCCCTCTTGCTCAGCAACGAGTCGATCAATAAGTAAATTACTTCTTACGGTAGTTTCCCATCCTCGCCCCCGAGTTTTCTCGGCACGGGCAATGGCCATACCTGCATAATCGAAAAAAATCCTAACAGTTCTGGAAATTTCATCACTATCAAGCCAAGCCGAGTTGTTAGCAGTATTTTTTAAGAGCGCAGTGCTTACTGAAAAAACATCACCCACGGTTCCGGATTTCTGAGTGAAAGTCAGAGCGGGCGGTAAACCAACAAAATCAGTGACCACCTCTCCTGAATCTGTCGCGCGACAACCGGTGCACAGTAGCGTCAGTTTTGATGTTTTTGAATTGAATCTTAGTTGGGTTGATGTTGGATGGTTCTGCCAAATTGGGTAAATTGGCCCAGAGAAATGCGCCCTGCCATTATTTAGCAGTGAAAAATTACCTTCCCCTTTGCGTGGCTCGAATACAAAATTAAACTTTATAAAATAACATTTATTTACTGAGTCATTTTTTGTTTCAATTCGGAGATGACGCTCGAAATTGTGCCTTTCAAAGGAGACTTGCCGCCATGCCAGCGATTGCGAAACCCCGAGGAGGTGCATTTGTTCCGAAGGACAGTCAGCAGGCGTTGATGCTGCAAAAGCCTCGCGAATAAGAAGAGCTCCCAAGCCTACCTCGGGATAGGGCCACTCAACTTCGGGTGCGCCCATGCGGAATTCACGTTGCTCGCGCGTCAGAGACTTTTGCAGGGCCTCCCGAAGATCGCGATTAGGCAAAAGCCAGAAATTAAATGCTTTATGAGCATCGCTGGCCGGTTCAAGAGACGAAATTCTCTCTTCTAGTTCTTTCACGGGAACTGCAAATAGTTGAAGACCTCTGAAATTTTGCGCGTCTTCATTCCAGGTCAATCGGATGTTTGAAATGGAGCGGGCTGTCGAGGTCGACCTCGAATTCGATGAGTTAGCCCGAACCTCGCCTGCACCGAAAAAGGCATATATAACCGAAATCTTGAGTAAAAACCTCAAAATACTGATGAGTTCAATCTTGCAATTTGACCGCACACGCAGCAATCGCGTATCCATAGTCTAGTTCTTTCGACATCGAGGGGCCACATGGAATTTCTCAACGAAGAGGAAGTGTCTCGCACACTTGAGGGCGCATCAAGCATTTCGCCCTTTGAGGAACTTAAAAAACAAGTTGAGGCGATTCTTTTTGCAGCAGAACATGCATTGGAAGTGAGTGAGGTTCGCAATGTCATCGGGGAAGTATCCCTCTCTGATGTACGCCTCGCTCTCCGGGATTTAATGGCAGACTATCAGCCCCGTTCTTTTTTTCTGTTCGAATGCGGAGGCAAGTACCAACTCCGAACGCGTCCTGAATACGCTGACCTCGTAAAAAAACAATTTATTAGTAAGCCACGAAGCCTCTCAAAGTCGGCCCTGGAAACCCTTGCGATCGTCGCCTACCGCCAACCCGTGACTCGCAGCGAAGTGAATACCATCCGCCAAGTAGACTCCTCGTCCATCATGACAGCCCTCAAGGAAAAAGATCTCATTGCCGTGGCAGGGCAGCGCAAAGAGGTTGGAAGCCCGATGGAATACAAGACAACCCACCGGTTCCTTGAAGTTTTCGGTCTCAAGGCTCTTGCCGATCTGCCGTCACTGCGCTCTTTACAGATGAAGCATGAAGACCAGGAACAAATGGCTCAGGCACTTGCGTCACTGAATGGCGAAACGTCAGAAGAGCCAGCATTGACCGCCCAAGACCTGTCGTTTCAGGACCCTATTCCTCTGGCGTAGCCTTGGAGCCCCCAGTGGGCTTGCCTTTTTGGCCAATCTTTGATTAAGCGAGAGGTCTAGTTTTAATTTCTCGGCAGGGCCGTTGCCGGTGGCAGCAATGCAGCCTGGTCCTGTTTGGGGTCATACCACGTAACCGGCAAGGAGATTTATCATGGCAGTTGACGTTCAACTGAAAGACCTACTCGACGCAGGCGTTCACTTCGGTCACCAGATTCGCCGTTGGAACCCAAAAATGCGCCCATTCATCTATGGTGAGCGCAACGGCATTCACATCATCGACCTTCAAAAAACCCAGAAACTCTTCAAAAACGCGCTCATAGCAATTGAAAACACGGTTGCTGAAGGCGGTAGCGTTTTGGTTGTTGCTACCAAAAAACAAGCTCAAGACATTATCAAAGAGGAGTCTGAGCGCGCAGGAATGTTTCATGTGCACCACCGCTGGCTCGGTGGCATGTTGACTAACTTCACAACCGTTAAAACAAGCGTCACGAAGCTCAAGAAAATTGAAAAAATGGCGGTCGACGGAACTTATGACTCAATTACGAAGAAGGAAGTCTCTCTGAAGGAGCGTCTTCGCATCAAGCTCGACCGCTCTCTCGGCGGCATCAAAAACATGAACGGACTTCCATCCATCATGGTTGTGATTGATGCAAAGAAAGAGGCAACTGCAATTGCAGAAGCGAATCGTTTGGGTATCCCGGTGGTTGCCGTGACCGATACCAACTCCGACCCATCAGCTGTTGACTTTGTGATTCCAGGTAACGACGACAGTTTGAAAGCAATCAAGCTCTACGCAACCCTTATTGCTGATGCGGCCATTGCCGGCAAACAACGACGTAAGAGTGATATCGTTCGTGAAGACTCACCAACGAGCAGCGAATCCGCGCGCGGTCCCAAAGTGAAGCGCTTGCGCTCACGCGACGGTGAAGACGAAGGAGAAGGCGCTGCTAAGTAAGCAGTGCCCTCTTTTTTCTTGACCTTCTGAATTCGACTCCGAATCCAATGAACCAGGAGAATAAAAATGGCAACAGTAACCCCACAAATGGTTAAAGAACTCCGCGAATCAACTGGCGCAGGCATGACCGACTGCAAGAAAGCGCTCGACGAAGCAGCGGGCGACATGGATGCAGCTCTCAAGGTTCTTCGTGAACGCGGACTCGCAGCGGCCGCGAAAAAGTCTTCTCGCGCAGCGAGCGAAGGTGTTGTTGCATCGGTTATCGGCAACGACCTCGGCAAGGGCTACCTAGTTGAAGTCAACTGCGAAACCGACTTCGTGACTCGCAATGAAGAGTTTCAGGCTTTTGTTGTTAATCTTCAGAGCATTATTCTCAAGAACAATCCAGCGACTGTGGAAGCTCTCTCGGCAGCGAGCTACACCACTGGCGGCACTGTTGCTGAAGCAACCACCGACCTCGTTGCGAAAATCGGCGAAAACATCACTGTCCGTCGTTTTACCTCCCTCGGCACTGGCAGCAATCTCGTTGCTTCCTACGTCCATGGTGGTGGCAAGGTGGGAGTCCTTGTTGAGCTCACTGGCGAAGGCCTCGCGGCAAACCGCAGCAACCCCGCACTCAGCGAAATTGCAAAAGACGTTGCCCTTCAAGTGGCAGCTATGAAGCCACTTTACACCAGCCGCGAAGCCGTTCCTGCTGACATTGTTAAGTCGGAAAGCGAAGTGTTCTGGATGCAGTATAAAAATCAAGGAAAGCCCGAAGCAGCGCTTCCCAAGATTGTTTCGAGCCGCATGGATACCTGGCACAAGGAAAACTGCCTCACCGAACAACTGTTCGTGAAGGAAGACAACAAAACCGTTGCAGCATATGTGTCCGACGCAGGCAAGCAGGCTGGTGTTGCTGGCCTCAAAGTCGCAAACTTTATCCGCCTCGAACTTGGCCAAGGTGTTGAGAAAAAGACTGGGGACTTCGCTGCAGAAGTCGCTCAACAGATTGCTGCAAGCAACAAAAACTGACTCTTTGCACCAGCATTCGAGATAGAAAGCTCCGAAGAAGCAATTCTTCGGAGCTTTTCTGTTGAGATGCAGAGCTCACACTGGAACAGAGGTCTCCAGACAGCACCTTGCCAGTGAGCCGCCAAAATCCCCGACATCATCATTCACTCTTAAGTCTTGCACTTCCACAATCCTAATACGACGATTGTGATTGAAAAAAAGCAAAAACACCCCAAAGACTGAGTTTCTTCATGTTGAAGTCAACATCGGCATTTTTACTATTCTTATCCTTGCTGTGTGCATGCACAGTGAAAAAAAAATCGGAAAAATCACTTCTCCGAGCCGCACTAGGAACTGATTCGCAAGGAACGTGTGAAAGACTTCTCTCTCCCACGGAGTATAGAAATCTTGCCTCGCAACTTCTCCCAACCGACCCGCTCGTTGTCGTCAGTACCAATGATTTACATGGACACGCAGATGAACGAATTTTCAATCTAAAGGTGTCTGAGACTGAATCGCACTCAGTCATTGTTGGCGGACTTGAGCGACTTGAAAGCTATCTAACTGCCGCATGTCGTTCTGCAAAAGGTCGACTTTTATACCTAGACGCAGGGGACTCCTATCAAGGGACTGCCCTCTCTAATTCCACGTCAGGCCAGGCAATTGTCGATTCTTTTTCAGCACTCGGATTAATGGCGAGTACGTTCGGAAACCACGAATTTGATTTCGGTCAGGACAAAATTAAAAGCTGGCTTTCCCAACCAACGAGAACCTTCTGGTACGTAACCAGCTCGGTCAATTCGTCGAACGATGGAAAAAATGTGCCTTGGTCGGAACTCAACGCACCGCGCTTCTCGCGCTCGGTGGTATTTAACATCGCTGGCATCAAGGTTGGAATTGCAGGCTACACAACCGACTCCACAGCAGTAAAGAGCATTCCAGACAACATCAAAGACATTTCATTCAATCGGTTGGATGAAGTACTTCTCAATGAGGCAGAGCCCCTGCGCAAACAAGGCGCCGAGGTCACTATACTTCTCTCTCACGCAGGTGGCGCCTGTGACATGAAAATGCCCGCCGAACATGGTGACAAGGCATGTAAAGAAAGTGATGCCGACGAACTTGGTCGGGCATTGCGAGCTCACCCAAACGCAGCGAGCCAATGGAACTTGATTGTTGCTGGTCATAGCCACTCTCCGCAGCGTCATATCGTTGCAGGAGTTCCTGTCATGCAGACTTCCGGCTTGGGCTTAAGCATGGCACATGCACGAATCAAAATTCATAAAAATACAGCCACCACAGATCTTCAAGATCCTGTTTATCTTTGCGATCAACACTTCGACCAATGGAATGGTTGTCATCCAGAAGAGTGGGCGTGGAAGAGCGAAAAAATTCAATCACTCGGCAAACCAAAAAAACCATCACTTTTAGGACAATTCATAAATAAAGACGAAGGGAATGAAGTCAAAGCAATTCTTGAACCGCACCGAAACAGTCTTAAATCATTTATGGATAAGAATATCACCTCATTCAGCAGTGAATTAAAACACGAACGAACTTCACAATCACCTGCTGCAGCTTGCTTAGTTGATGCATGGCTCTCCCATCTGAGGATCTCCGATGAAAAGTGGGGAGAGTTCAGTTCAAAAAATATCGACGTAGCCTTTTTAAACGCTGGCGCGCTGCGAAGTGGAATTTCATCTGGCAGCCTCACATGGGGACGCCTCTTTGAAATTATCCCCTACGACAACACTGCACATATCGTTTCACTCACAAGTTCCGAGTTAATCTCCTTTGCGCGCGCACACGAATCGAGCCCACATGACTATCTCCTTGCAAGCGAAGGGTGGGCTGTCAGGCGTCAGGCAAATAGCAATCCATCTCCACGCACGATTGAAGTCAAAAGAATTTCGACACTGCCAATTGCCAAACAGAAATGGACAGTTGCCATATCAACTTTCTCGAAATCTTTTTTGGAGCGTGCAAAAATCGAGTCCCAAGTTTACGACTCAGGCCTTTCAATACGCGCCTCGATTGGCAGTACCCTTGAACGCTTCAAAAAAAACATAAACTCGTGCAACACCGCTGACTCAAGCCGGATGCAAATTGTAACGAGCGGAAATGGTGAATGATAAAATGAAGTTAGTAAGTTGTTTTATTATAGTCTTTACATCATTCTTTTTAATTTCTTCCTGTATGAAAAATGAATCCAGTGACTGGTCTGAGACAGAACTTCAAAGCCTGCAGGAACAAACAACAAACGACAATCCTCCACCGCTTCAAGTGATAGCCCATCTGCGACGCATAGAGCGAAATGTGGCGTTGAAAATTTTTGATGCGTGGGCAGCAAAAATTATTTCTTCACAAAAACAAAATCCAAATTCTCCATTGAATCAGCTGCGAAAAATTTTTAACCCAGATCATTTAAAGCCAATGACAATGGATGCTGCGCTTGCGGTCACTCGACAAGAAGGCTCTGGAACACACGGCTTGCTCACCAAAGAACGCAAACCTCAAGATTTTCTTTACCACGCCCTATGGAGCCGAATTGCAGATGCCGCGGGACTTGTAAAATATCCAAGAGCTTCGGCTCACATGAAGCATTTTCTATCTAACACCGGCATGCCAATCCGTTATTCACAAAAGGAAGCACTCAAAATCATGCGATCGGTGGATTCAATGGGCGAATCTGCTCCAGACCTCATTGGCATGCAGTTAGAAACAGCTTTCCTGCAAGAGGAGATGAAAAAAAAAGGATTTGAAATTTCTCATTCAGAATCACAAATGATTGCAGGTATGAATCGTAATGAAAAAACCTATTACATCGCACGACTCATGCTGCGCCGTTCTCTCTCTCGCTTCATTCGAGAGAAAAAGATTGAGACTGCGCGTGAAGCAGTGAACAAAATCTCGTTATTCAAGAGTAAAAAAATTCCCGCAAAATCTGTTCTCGAACCGGGGGCATGGCAATCACACAGGCCATTAGCCCAAGCATATCGACTCATTTCTTCGCAGCCCCAGAGCGACATGTATTTCGCCATGGGAACCTTTTCTACCACCCACGTCGTTTCCCCTCTAGAGCTTCGTGCGGAAGATGATCTTTTAAAAATACGCTTTTCTCAATGGAAAAACATTTACGATAGATACAATTGGGATGATGGGAAATTTGTTGCTCTGCTGAGTGGCTGGTGCTGGAATCTTAAGTCAGACGATTGCTTCAATATTGAGGAACTGGTTTCACTTCAGGTCAGTGATAAATCTCTGTCACGCCTGCACAAGCTCGGAATAGCAAGGGAATATGAGATATTCGGACAAACGCCAGCCTCGACGCTCTGGGACGGTGTTTCTTTCAAAGATTTACTGAATCCACAGAAAAATGAATTCTGGAAAGCAATTATTACAGTGCTTTATTCAGCGCAATCTGACATTACAGATCCTCTGGAATCTGAGTTCTGAGGCTCGGGCGTGTTCATTGTAACTTTATGAACATTCATAACGAAACCCGTGGGCTGAATCATTAGCTCAGGTTTGAATTTGAAAAGTGGCTCAGGCTGAAGGTTAACAGGCTTGTCTATATTATTCAGATTTTGCCCCGAAACTGATGCAATCCATTCAATATACGGCTGGATGAACGTGTAATTTGCGTCTCCGCCGTTACAGGTCATGTCTGACTGAACAAAAGAATGCATACCGCTCACAATTCCAAGCAGTTTCCCAGACGATTTCGCGAACGCCGGACCACCCGAATCACCAGAGCATGCCTGACTGGGTTTGCCTCCAATGTCTTTCACGCGGATCTGGTTGAGAATTGAAATGCCGCTATAGTTTTGTTTGTTAATCTCGCTATGAATGACTGATTCTGATCGACGCATGACACCACTATCGCTCCGTCCATCCCCCGTGGTTCCATAGCCAATCAAATGAAGAGATTTGTCGGCCGAAAGTTCCTCGAGAGATTTTATCACTGGTAGAATTTTCAAGGTGCCAGGCAAAGCAGACGTAGTGGTGACGAGAGCAACGTCATGGAATGTGCCGTTCCAATCGGGATGAAGTGCAACCTTGTCGATTTCATAAATCGACTTTCCATTTAAATGGTTTAGATTCACCGATGTTATAACGTATCCGCCATAGCTTTTGACTTTCGATTTTTCGGAATTCACAAAACAATGCGCAGCGGTCAGGACCAGATTGTTTCCGACGACAACACCCGTGCAAATGGAATTTCCATTTGCACGGGTGTTGTCGTCGAGATAGGTGATTTTAGTTTGCAGAGCGACCGTGGTTTGGATCGAATTCTCGAGCACCTGTTTGCCAGATTCGCTCAAATTTGTGCTTCCATTGTTTTTCTCGACCCCGCCTACCGCGAGCGGGGCAGGCGGTTGTCGCTCGTTGAGCGTACCCTCAGTGTTTGTCGCAGTTTGAAGTGAGTCAGATGCGGAGAGGGGCTTTGAGGTTTGTATTTGAGGAGGGGTATCTGCTGGCCTATCGATAATCGTCACTGCATTAGTCATATATGAAGACGACATCGGAGCGCTCAAATTCAACTGTCGAGAAGGGCTTTTGCAAGGGCTTTTTAAAAGCGCTTGTCCTCTATCGCGACAACCCGACATGTGAATCAAAAAAACCGAGCAAAGCGTAAAATGTAACCAAGGTCCCTGCATTTTGCCCACCACTCCCAACTTGTTTCGGAGGTATCGGACTTAGCGCAAATTCAGTTAACATTGGGTACTAAGGGTTCAAAATGAATGAATATATTCATCTAAACAACAAAAAATCCTTCCAACTGCGAATCAGTTGGAAGGATGCAATCAACTTCGATCAAAAAATTTGTCTTTGATAGTTCTTACATTGAAAGAACTTCTTTTTCCTTAGCTGCACAAAGTTCATCGATTTTCTTAGCATAAGAATCTGTCAATTTTTGAATATCGTCGTTTGCACGTTTTACTTCATCTTCAGGCCAACCGTGCTCTTTTTGCGCAGCCTTGGCTTTGGTGTTTCCTTCCTGACGATGATGTCTCACTGCCACCTTCGACTCTTCACCAATTTTCTTAACTTGTTTAGCAATGTCTTTACGCCGCTCTTCGGAAAGAGCTGGGATTGGTACGCGAATAATTTTGCCATCGTTGTTTGGAGTGTAGCCAAGCCCTGATGTCAGAATTGCTTTTTCGATTGCTGTCAATTGCGACTTATCGAAAGGGTTCACCGTAATTAACCGAGGCTCAGGTGTAGCCATCGTTGCAACTTGGTTCAATGGAACCCGCGAGCCGTAAGACTCTATTCGAACATCATCGAGCAGGTTTGTTGAAGCTCGACCGGTGCGGATTTTAGCCAGATCATCCTGCAGCGACTTGATGCACTTCTCCATGCCCTCTTTTACTTTTGAAACCAGAGTATTTTTATCCATTGAAAACATCCTCGAACAGTCATTTTACATAAGCTTCTTAGTGCATCTCATACTGAGAGCTGGCAGGGCTGTCCAGCTCACAGTCCGAACCTGCTCTTGCGGAACTGTTTCTTGATTTTCTTAACCTCGGTCCAGACGATTTCCGAAGATTCAATATTGGTGAGGCGCATTTCTACCTGATATGTAACTGTCTTGTAGCCATCAGCCTCTGACACAATGCTCGAAAGTGAACCAACAAGAAAAAAGTCCGCCGATTGCTGCTTACCTGGGCCTTTGGCAGTTCCTTGCTTCACAACTCCAGATTGCTGATATTTGTACTCTTCAAGAATCTTTTGCCGCTGCGCACCATCTAGGAATCGAACTTTTCCACTGTTGATGAGTTCATTCCGCACAGCCTCAAAGATAGCTTTAGTATCAATCTGTTCGGATGTCCGATTCTCAAAGTCGTCAACCAACACGAATGGGCGTTTACCTTGACTTTCGCGGCCGAACTCCACAAGCCAACGCTTCGCGAGAGCAGAACGAATCATTTCCTCGCCGGAGAGTCGCGCATCGGAATCGTTCCATTTGTCATCAACTATCTCAACTTTATTGGGATCAGCATAGTTCCCTTGGGTGGTTTGGCATGCAGACACAAAGCCAGCAGAGACCAGAACGAGAACGGAAAGCATGCGTTTCAGCGAAATTTGTGTCATAAAAGTAGACCTCTCCAATGGGAAGCAATTCTCAAGAAGAAGAGTATATCTGTTCGGAAACCTGGGGAGCAAGGCCACGGGCTGATTTCGGAGTGTGTTCATGCAAGGTGAAAAATTTCTGTCGGTCGGCGAAGACCTCTCCTTCGATTTCCTTGTGATTGGAAGCGGTATCGCCGGTGCCTCACTCGCACTGAAATTGGCTGCTCTCGGCCGCGTTGCCCTTGTTTGTAAAGAAACTGTTGGTGAAACCAACACCCGCTATGCGCAAGGCGGGATTGCAGGAGTCTTTGACCAACACGACAGCTACGACTCCCACACAAACGATACTATTGTTGCAGGTGCGGGACTTTGCCACGAAGACGTGGTTCGAAAGGTTGTTGGAGCAGGGCCAAGAGCCATCAAAGAGCTCATCGAAATGGGTGTCCAATTCACACCCTCCGACAGCAAAAGTCCAGATTTCGAGTACCACCTGACACGCGAGGGCGGACACAGCGAAAGGCGCATCATTCATGCCGACGACATGACCGGTATGGCGGTTCAAAAGGCACTCGTCGAGAAATTGGGTGAGCACCCAAATATTTCAATTTTTGAGTTCCACACTTGCATCGACCTCATCGTGACCGACAAAGCTTGCCCTGATTTTTCAAGGAACCGCTGTTTAGGGGCGTACGTACTCGACGAGCAGCTTCGCGATGTGCATTCATTTTTAGCAAAGTGTACAATTTTGGCCACGGGTGGCCACGGCAAACTCTATTTGTACACCTCCAATCCGGACATCGCTTCTGGAGATGGAGTTGCGATGGCTTGGAGAGCGGGAGCACGAGTCGCTAATTTGGAATTCATGCAATTTCACCCCACATGCCTTTACAGTTCGAAAGAGAAGAACTTTCTCATCACTGAGGCGATCCGAGGCGAGGGCGGAATTTTACTGTCTCGCAAAGGTGAACGCTTCATGGAGCGTGTCGATCCGAGGAAAGAATTAGCACCTCGAGATATTGTGGCTCGGGCCATTGATGCCGAAATTAAAAAAACAGGCGAGCCGTTTGTGCTTCTCGACATCTCCCACAAGCCACCTGAATTCATCCTACAACATTTTCCCAACATTTACGCCACATGCTTGGAATTGGGACTGGATATTACCAAAGAGGCCATCCCAGTTGTTCCCGCCGCGCATTATAGCTGTGGCGGTGTGGTCACCGATACGCGCGGGCGCACTGGGATAAAGTCGCTCTGGGCTTTGGGTGAAGTTGCTTGCACCGGGCTCCATGGAGCCAATCGACTCGCTTCCAATTCACTGTTAGAGGGGCTGGCTTTTGCTGAATTCATTAGCCAAGACGTGAATAACCTGTGGGACAGCATCAAAAATCTACCTAACCCACGTGTAGCCAAATGGCAGCTTGGCAAAGCCTGCGAGCCTGATGAGATGACAGTGGTTAGTCAGCTGTGGGACGAAATACGCCGCACGATGTGGAATTACGTCGGCATTGTTCGCTCCGACAAGCGCCTTGCGCGGGCCGATGCTCGAATACGACAAATTTCTGAGGAGATTGAGAACTACTACTGGGATGTGGTCCCCAGCCGAGATCTTATCGAGGTGCGTAATCTTGCAGCAGTTGCGACTCTGACAATCAGATGTGCTCGAGCTCGGAAAGAGAGTCGCGGTATTCACTATTCCCTCGACTACCCTCAGATCGATGAAAACAATTTCTGCAAAGATACGGTTCTCTGCTGAAACCACCCTTGACAGCACTTTACTGCCGCTTAACCTTTCGCGGGTCTGGAGATTGGGGTATGACGCCCCACGTCAAAGCAACTCTTTGTATTTGTAGGGAGACCACATGGCTAAGTCGATTCGTCCATTGAATGACCGTATCCTTGTTCAACGCATTGAAGCCGAGCAAAAAACAGCTGGCGGTATCCTCATCCCCGACAATGCCAAGGAAAAGCCTGCAGAAGGCCGCGTCGTGGCAGTTGGTAGTGGCAAGATTCTTGAAAACGGCGCTCGCCGTTCTTTGGAAGTTAAAGTTGGCGACCGCGTTCTTTTCGGAAAATGGAGCGGTACTGAAGTGAAGATTGATGGCATTGAGCAACTTCTCGTCAAGGAAGAAGAAGTTCTCGCAATCATGGAAGGCTGAGCGGAAACTCCACTCGGTCTTTCGCGGCCTATCGTTTGCTAAAAGATTTAAAACGAAAAGTTAGTACGCATTCAAATTAAAGGAACCTGGCTCATGGCAGCTAAAATGATCAGCTTCAACGAAAGTGCGCAAAAGAAAATCCTCATGGGTGTAAACACACTCGCAAATGCGGTTAAGGTAACACTCGGGCCAAAGGGCCGGAACGTGCTCATTGAAAAATCGTTCGGCGCTCCACTTATTACTAAAGATGGAGTCACCGTCGCCAAGGAAATCGAACTTGAAGACAAGTTTGAAAACATGGGCGCTCAGATGGTCAAGGAAGTTGCTTCCAAAACCAATGACGACAGCGGCGATGGAACCACAACTGCCACCGTGCTTGCACAAGCCATCTATCGCGAAGGCTTCAAGATGTTGGCGGCAGGACACAATCCAATGGAGCTCAAGCGCGGTATCGACAAAGCATGCGCTGTTGTTATCGAGAATCTCCGTAAGGTTGCTCGCCCTGTTCAGAACAACAACGAAATTGCTCAGGTTGCCACAATCTCTGCAAACAACGATCCAACCATCGGCAAGATGATTGCCGAAGCAATGGATCGCGTTGGCAAAGACGGTGTCATCACCATTGAAGAAGCTAAGGGAATCGAAACATACGTTGACGTCGTCGAGGGGATGCAATTCGACCGCGGATACCTCTCACCGTATTTCATCACCGACCAAGAGCGCCTTGAGGCTGTTTTGGAAAATCCTTTCGTCTTGCTCTTCGAAAAGAAGATCACGAGCATGAAGGACATGATCCCTCTCCTCGAGCAAGTTGCGCGCAGTGGCCGCCCACTTCTTATTATTGCTGAAGACGTTGAGGGCGAAGCGCTTGCAACGTTGGTTCTAAACCGTCTCTCCGGCAATCTCAAAATTTGTGCTGTGAAGGCTCCAGGCTTTGGCGATCGCCGCAAAGCAATGTTGGAGGACGTGGCTATCCTCACAGGTGGAACTGTCATCTCCGAAGATCTCGGCATGAAGTTGGAAACAACAAGTGTTGCTGAGCTTGGTCAGGCGACAAAAATTGTCATCGACAAAGAAAACACCGTTATCACAGGTGGCAAGGGCAAAGACACGGTAATTAAAGCTCGCGTCGCAGAGATCCGTGGACAGATTGAAAAAACAACTTCTGATTACGATCGCGAAAAACTTCAAGAGCGTCTGGCAAAGCTCGCTGGTGGAGTGGCCGTCATTCGGCTTGGCGCTGCGACCGAAATCGAGCTCAAGGAAAAGAAGGCTCGCGTTGAAGACGCGCTTAATGCAACCCGTGCTGCGGTTGCCGAAGGTATCGTTGCGGGCGGTGGTGTTGCGCTTCTTAGAAGCTCAATGGAACTCACCAAGCTCAAGGGTGAAAACCCTGAGCAAAACGCCGGAATTGAATTGGTGCGCCGCGCTCTGGAAGAGCCTGTGCGTATCATTTCACTGAATGGCGGTTTCGAATCCAGCGTTGTTGTCGATAAAATTCTGAACAACAACAACCCTAGTTGGGGCTTCAATGCACTCACCGAGAAGTATGAAGACCTCATCGCAGCTGGTGTCATCGACCCTGTTAAAGTGACACGCTGTGCGCTTCAGAACGCGAGCTCGGTTTCGAGCTTGCTCCTAACAACCGACGCCATGATTTCTGAAAAGCCTAAGAAGGAATCTTCGGGAGCAGGTGCCGGCATGGGTGGCATGGGTGGCATGGGCGGCATGGGCGGCATGGGCGGCATGGGCGGCATGGGCGACTTCGATATGTAATTTCGAGTCGACGCACATAGAAAGAAAAGGCGACCCAATGGGGTCGCCTTTTCTTTCAAAACATATTCAGAGCTGAAACAAAATTCATTTTTCCGGAGCGATTTACTCCAAGAAAATCAGGCAACCTTCATCACGCTTTACTCTTGCTTGATTTTGAACTCTTGCTTGGTTTTGAACTCTTGCTTGGTTTTGAACTCTTGCTTGGTTTTGAACTCTTGCTTGGTTTTGAACTCTTGCTTAATTGAGTGCGTGAAGCAGGACGCGTCGACTTAGTCTGCGGACGTTCATCATCTTTGTGCCGTGAAGCGCGCGGCGATGGGCGATCTTCTTGCACACCCCGAATTGAGCGCGGCGTTGGGCGATCTTCTTGCACACCCCGACCTGAGCGCGGCGATGGGCGATC